>QMCD01000184.1_pt1 | contig 66170 bp, 61 predicted proteins | sample 1821841 | NCBI WGS metagenome assembly QMCD01 (sample SAMN01991225, study PRJNA193472) | Termite gut metagenome, whole genome shotgun sequencing project. | isolation source: worker | host: Macrotermes natalensis
CCCCGCAAGGGGGGAGGTGGTAGGTAAAACAAATACCTATTAATCATAACTCTAAGGAATTCTTTTCACCTACCACCTCCCCCTACGGGTACTCCTCCCAGGAGGAGGAGAATAGAGATACTATTGCTAATCACTAAGAAGAGAAGAATCCGCGCTCGTCCGCTTAATCCGTGCCATCCGCGCCATCCGCGTACCCATTCCCACCGCTAAATTCTCATTTATGACGAGACACTTATGAATAATGCAAGTTAAGTTTAGTGATAAGTGATTAGTATAAGCGGGCATAATAGCGCAGCCTACTAATCATTAATCACTAAACCCTAATCACTAACTAACTCTCAACTCGATTACCTTCCGTATCAATAAAGAACGTTTCTCCGTTTAGTTTTACTTTGGCTTTACCATCTTTGTTGAAATAGCGGGCGTCATCATATATAAGCGGGATAACTTCCTTTCCTGTTTGGTCTATGAAGCCACATTTACCTTCTATGCACACTGCCGCCAAGCCTGTTTTGGTAAACGACCATGCGGGATTATAGATACACGGAATAACTTCTTTCCCTGTTTTATTGACATAACCCCACCAGCCATTCAGTTGTACTAATGCTAATCCTACGGAAAAGATATGGGCATAGTCATATATGAATGGTACGACTTCTTCGCCTGTTGCAGCGTCAATGAAGCCCCATTTGCCGTTACGTTCCGTTGGTACCAGTTTTCGGTTGTCCATGATTCTTTTCACTGAGCGTTATTCCAACGCTTCAAGGTCGACAGGAATTCGCTAAGTATCGGACGCGCTTCGTCGGGCGTGAAGTTGTTGCCTGTTGCTGCATTCCATTGGTCAATGAATTTGAGGTTGGTTTCCACCATCTCTTCCATTGTAACGTCGCGGGTAAATGCGCCGTTCTGATAGCAGTAATTACAATATTCTTCGTTGGGAGTACCATCGGCATTCGTGCCGAAATCTTGTGCGGACTTCATTTCCATGCCGCAGCTTTGACAAATTGGATTGTTCATGATTCTTGTTTTTTATGTGAATTATAAGTCGGTAAACTTCTTATGCTTTGAAAGTCCCGTAACGGCTATTGCCATTCTGTCTACTTTCGTTTGGTCTGTCTTTGCGGAATATATCCATTTGACAAACTTTTGTTGCTCCGTTTCATTGAGCGAATGGAAGAATTGCGATGCTTCACTGTCGTCTTGCAGGCATAATAGCAGTTCTTCGGGAACTTCCAATGGTTCGTTGTCGGGGTACAGGACGATGTGGACATAGTCGCCGGCTTGCTTCTTTATCTTCTTCCGGATTTCAGCTTTTATAGGTAAGAACAGTTGCTCTGAACCGCTCAGAAACGGCATCAGGTGGTAATTCTTGATTTCAAAGCCGTCGATACTTCCTTTAACTTTTACCGACCCGAACGCGGTGTGTTTGTCCGGTAGTATTTCGGGGATAATCGTATATGTCCAGCCTCCTTTACCGGAGAATTTCTCGAGCAAGTAGTCTTTATCTACCAATGGGGGTTCATTCATATTGTTTATTCTTCTTTTAATGTAGTTAATCTTAAGCTAATTTTCGTATATCATTGTTTAGGGAACAAATGTAGATAAAAAACTTCAATGTTTAAGTTTGTTTTGATAAAAAGTAGGGTAGATGCACTATATTTTTATTTATGACTGTTTTGATTTACTTTATTTAGGTTTTGCATGTTTTATGTTGTTGATAATCAGAAGTATCTTTGTCAGCGAAGCTAAGTAGCTGTTCATAATTAGTTTATACTATCATTTTTTAGACGCGGATCTCTTTTTATCTTCCGGGCGGGCTAACGTAGCGCAGCATTTAAAAATCCGCGTCATCCGCGTCTAAAGAATTGCTTGTATTGCGCAGCAACCGGATTGAGATTCCGTTTCGCTATATATCATTCATAGTATAAACTAATTATGAACAGCTACTTAATAGAGATACTTTTGATTATCAATGTGAATCAGGAGTTAAAGGAATTATCGCCGTACTAAAACCGTACTAAAACCGTACTAAAACTGTACAAAAACCGTACCAAAACCATGCCTGCTCCGTACCAGGGCCGTGTCAAAGCATTACCAACTCCGTACCCGCTCCGTATAAAGGTACCCTTATACGGCTTTGGTACGGAGTTGGTACGGACTACGGACTTGATACGGAGCAGATATTGTTTTTTTGTTTTTTCTTTGTAAAATGATAGGGTTTTTAGTCCTTGAGCAATCTTATAAGCAGAAAGCAGGAATTGTTATAAGCAGAAAACGAGAATTGCTATAAATAGAAAACAGAAAATGTTCACTTTAAAAATCATACAAAGATGAAGAAGTTAGTTAGAATTACAGTCGGGTGGTTAATGGCGTTTTTGCTATTGGGTATCACACCATTGTGGGCGCAGGATGAAGTGGAAAGCTATTTCACTATCACCGGAGTAGTCAGGAATAAGGATAACAGAAAGAAGCTGGAAAATGTGAATGTCTCCGTTCCCGGTACAAACATCGGAACCGTTACGAATGCGGACGGTGTGTTCTCTCTGAAGATTAAGGATATGGAAACCGTTCGGAGCTTAGAGGTTTCACATATCGGATATCTTAATTCCCAAATCTCTATAGAGGATAAAAAGGATGTATCCAATTTGACTATATGGATGATACCGGCTCCCAATTTGTTAAACGAAGTTGTAGTATTCGGTAACAATGCCCGCGCTATAGTAGAGGAGGCAATAAAGAAGATACCGCAGAACTACTCGGCAAATAATAGCCTGCTGACGGCATTTTATAGGGAAACCGTGCAGAAAAGACGCCGGTATATCGGCGTGTCCGAGGCCATTATTGATGTATCCAAAACAGCGTACAGCGACCGTGAACCTGTAAAAGACAGGGTACAAGTCCAGAAAGGGCGGCGCCTGTTGAGCCAAAAAACAAGCGACACATTGGCTGTCAAAGTCGTAGGAGGCCCTAACCTGTCCATCTACCTGGATGTTGTGAAGAATGGTGATGCGCTGCTGAACATGGAGAATCTGACATACTATGATTTCTTTATTGAAGAACCCGTGAATCTGGATAACCGCATGCAGTACGTAGTCAGCTTCCGACCCAGGGTGAGCCTGATGTATGCCTTATTCTACGGGAAGCTCTATATCGACTACGAAAAGCTGGCTTTTACCCGTGCGGAATTCTCACTGGATATGCAAAACAGAGTAAAGGCCGTGGAAGCCATTCTGCATAAAAAACCTATCGGATTAAGGTTCAGGCCGCAGGAAGTATCTTATCTCGTAACTTATAAGGAACAGAATGGGAAAACTTACCTGAACTACATACGAAACGAAATGCGTTTTAAATGCGACTGGAAAAAGCGCCTGTTCTCTTCCGGATATACGGTATTCTCCGAGATGGTGGTGACGGACAGGCGAGGGAATGACATCGCGGCGATTCCTTATAAGAAAGCCTTCAAAGAAAAGCAGATATTTTATGATATGGTAAATGAATATTGGAATGAAGACTTCTGGAAAGAGTACAATATCATTGAACCTACCGAATCTTTGGAACATGCGGTAAATAAATTGAAGAAACAATCCCGTTAGATAATCAGATATTTTTTATATATTTGAAGTCTAACAATAATTCCGGATCATGCTGAATGAGATATTGATACTGACTAAAATAAAAGAGGGCGATATAAAGGCGTTTGAAGAAGTGTTTCGCCGTTACTATACTCCCCTTTGTTGGTATGCCGCAGGAATTACGGGTGAGATGGAGGTAGCTGAAGAGATTGTAGAAGAATTGTTTTACATTCTTTGGAAAGACCGGAATCATTTGCAGATTCTCCAATCTATAAAAAGTTATCTGTACAGGGCTGTACGCAATGAGGCCCTTCAGTGGTGCGAACACAATGAAGTCAGAGCACGGTATCGTGAATACGTGCTGTCAGGTAATGCCGAGGAAGAAATGTTCGACCCTCACCGGGAACTGGAGTATGAAGAATTACAGGGAGTTATTCGCCATGCGCTGAGTAAACTGCCGGAGCGCAGGCTCCGGATATTTGAGATGCATCGCATGGAAGGAAAGAAGTATGCCGAGATAGCTTTGTCGTTCTCACTCTCCGTCAAGACTGTGGAGGCTGAAATGACAAAAGCGCTTCGGACGTTACGAGACGAAATAGATAATTATATTCATAGATAATGATTGAAATAAAGAGAAATAGAGCGAAGACGGATGAAGCGTGGGAACGTTTGTATGCCCGTTTAAGTAACGATAATCTGCTGGTAGCAACAAAGCAGGAGCGGGTAGTCCGCCACGGGCTTCTCCTGAAATGGGGAACGCTTGCCGCCGCTATGATTGCCGGCTTCGTTTACGTGGCTTACACCTTGTGGCTTGTGCCGGGAAGTGAAATTGATAACCGGGGCTTAGTTACACAAGAGAATAAAGAGGCCTCCACGTTGGTTACTACTTTAGAAGACGGTTCGGTGGTATATCTGGCTCAGGAAAGCACGATACGCTATCCTGAACACTTTGCCACGGATAAAAGGGAAGTGGACTTGCGCGGAGAGGCTTTCTTTGATGTAGCGACGAAACAGGAACAGACTTTCTTGATTGAAACTGAACAAGTGCGGGTAGAAGTTCTGGGCACTGCTTTCAATGTCCGCAGCAGTGACGAAGCTCCTTTCAGCTTGTCCGTACGGCGAGGTAAAGTGAAAGTATCCCTGAAACAAGGCGGGCAAAGTGTTCTGGTAAATGCCGGTGAAACGGTGACCCTGTATGCCCGGCAATTGCAGTTGAGCGAAACAACGGATGTGGATAGATTCGGATATTATACAAAGAATATACGTTTCAAGGACGAATGCCTGGAAGATATTCTGCGGGTAGTAAATACGGCAACATCCCCGCTACATATACAGGCCGGTTCACGCGATTTGGGTAAGCGCAGGCTAACGATTGAATTCAGGGACAGTTCTCCCGAGGCTGTTGCCGAGTTGATTAGCTATGCGTTAAGCCTGAAATGTTCCCGCGAAGGCAACAGCTTGATATTGTCCGAATAATTAAGTAATTATGAACAGCTACTTACTAAAATGAAGCGATATCAAAAGTAAAGTAGATTTCAAAAAGATAATAGATTTCAGCTTTTGACACTGCTTCCTTTAGTGAATATAATTACCCAACTCTAATAAAGTAAAACGATGAAAACGTTTCGTATCCTAATAATCCTTTCAGGACTGCTTCTCATTACTGCCGGTATGAAAGCGGATGGAGACAATGTGCTGGAACGTGTCATCAGTTTGTCAGGAATGAAAGGGACGGTGTATTCCCTGCTGGGTAAGGTTTCCGGACAATCCGGATATCTCTTCGTCTATGACAGCAAGGTTGTGAACAATGATGTTGTTGTAAAGGTCAGGAAGAAGAAATGTACAGTCCGTGAGGCGATTTATGAAATAATAGGTAACAAGACATTAGAACTTAAGGTAATAGGAAAACATATACTGATTCTGCCTTCGGCGGTGAAGATTGTAACGGAGAAAAAGGCAGAAGAATTGCCTCAGCCTGCTTTCTTAACCGTTACCGGCACTCTGCTGGATAAGGAAACGGGCGAACCGGTAATCAATGCGTCGGTAATTATTCAAGGGACTTCAATAGGTAACATTACAAATAAAGAAGGGGAATTCAGGCTTAGTGTGCCTGATTCCCTAAAAAACAGTACTCTTTCTTTTTCCCATTTGGGATATGTGGCGCAGCACATTGAAGCGGCCATGCTCGTTGGTCGCGACAATGTGCTAAGTCTGGAACCCAAAGTCATTTCTTTGCAGGAAGTCCTGATACGTTTGGTAGAGCCTACAAAGCTATTGCGTGAAATGATAGAGCGCCGGGAAGAGAATTATCCGTTGCAGCCTGTCTACCTGACTACCTTTTACAGGGAAGGTGTCCAGTTGAAGAATAAGTTCCAAAGTTTGACCGAAGCCGTTTTTAAGGTTTACAAGCCGTCTCTGGGAGAGAAGAATACCTCCGAGCAGGTAAAGCTGTTGAAGATGAGCCGTATTGATAACCGGCAGAATACGGACAGTTTGATTGCCAAAATAAAGGCAGGCATCCAGGCATGTTTGCAGCTGGATATCATAATGAACTTGCCTGATTTCCTGTTGTTGGATACGGAAGACTCTCCTTACGTATATACTTCCGGAGATATAACCTTTGTGGATGACCGTTGCGTCAATGTGGTGTATTTTGAACAAAAGAAACATATCAGGGAACCGTTGTATCGCGGTGCATTGTATATCGATTCCGAGAATGGCGCTCTGTTGCAGGCGCGTATTGAAATGCAACCTGATTATATAAAAGAAGCGACACCGATTTTTGTCGCCAAACAAACGCATAATGTGAAGCTGACGACACAAAAAGTAGTATACACCATTTCATATAAACCTTGGGAAGGGACGCATTACATTCATCACATTCGCGGTGATTTATATTTTAAGATGAAGAAGAAACGCGCTTTCTTCAGTAATCCCATTTTGCATACGTGGTTCGAGATGGTTACCTGCCGAGTGGATAAAGAGGACGTAGTACGCTTTCCCCGTTCAGAGAGGTTACCGACGAAGACGGTGCTTGCCGATATCGACTTCAAATATGATGAAAGCTTCTGGGAAGATTTCAATGTAATTCCACTGGAAGAGGAGTTAAGTAAAGTGATAGAGAAAGTAGCGCTAAAGATTGAAAAGATGGGTGAGTGAGAAGGATAGTTCCGGCAAACTATTTCTTTTTCCGGTACTCTTTCTTCAGGTAGAAGTTGAATCCGGCGTACACTTGCAAGGTTCCGAATCCGTTGTCTAAAGAGAAGTTATCACGGTGATAGTCGTACGTTCTTCCTACGAACGAAGCTCCTGCAAAATATTTGCTGTTATTGTACACCACACCCGCCCGCAATATAAATTCTATATTGAAGTTCCTGTACCGGGCGTTTGACTCTTTCTCTACTTTTTCAACGTTTGATGTCTTATAAGCAATAGCCGGATTAAGTGACAGGCAGGCAAGGCAATTGCGTGCAAATACCCAATTGTAGGCGTAGCCGAAGTTGAGGCTGATGTTGGTGTATTTTATATATTCCACTTTCATTCCCGGATTCATGGTTTGCTGTATGGTAACAGGTAACTGCGTATAGTCAAAATCCAGATTGTGTGTAGATACCGAAAGGCCGGCAATGAGTGAGCCTGCATTGCGCCGTTGGTTGGTAGACTGGCTGAATGCTGCCGGATATGAAAAGCGGCGGTTATTGAAGATATAGTAGAGGTTCAAACCTTTCTTGTCTACCTTCAAACCACTGAAATCTGTATCATAGTTAGAAAGAATATGGTCGGGGAATCCTGTAATCTCGTTTATTTGGTAGTTGTCCCCTGTTCGGTGATAGAAAATGTCTATGCCCAACTTTGAGCTGTAAAGGCTTAGTTCGAACTCGGTTCCTTTCTTTTTTCCGTTTTTCTTTCCGAACAATCCGTCCGTATCAATAGCCCATCCTAAGAATATCCAGCGCCAACCGAAGTAGGCTCCTAACTTATTATGGGGCTTTTGTGAAAAGCGAATCTTTTGCGGTTCGGGAGTTACACTGCCCACGGAGTAATACTCGTAGTTTGTAAAGTGGTCGAGCATTAATGCATAGTTATAATGGTTGGGGCTTATATAGGTTGTGTCGAAGTTGCTGAAATTCAGAAACTTCTTTATCGCTTTTATGAAAGTTCCCTGATGTGTCCGGGCAGTAAGGCTATCGTACGCAATGGAGTCCTTCTCTTCGTTCTGGGCAAACAAAGAGATGGGAGCCAGCATCCATATCCAGAGGATAAACTTTTTTAGCATCTTACTTTCCATGTCTTAATTACATATCGGGTACTTTTATCTTATCCGGATTGTCTTCCCGGAACTTCCTGAAATCATTGTCTATCAAATCCCTTAAGTCTTTAAGGAAGTCCTCACTGCACTCTTCCTTTGCCAGGGAATAATAATATTCCAATGTCTGAAGCGCAAACTTATCTTTTCCAATCAGGGCAAATGCAGGTACTTCATTTTTCACCGCATTGCGTACTAATACTGCTTGATCTCTCATACTGCATTGTTATTTCTGTAAACCACGGATTATAGGCTGTCACGTTTGATGAGCGAATACATCTTCATATCCAGAACGCAACCATTCTTCACTGCATTGCTTCTAAGCGTCCCTTCATATTCAAAACCGCTCTTCTCAAGAATCCGGCAGGAAGCAATGTTATAGGCAAAAGGCTCCGCAAAGATGCGGATGATATCGGTGTTCTCAAAAACGTATTGGCAGGTCTGCCTGATGGCGCCGGTCCCCAATCCTTTTCCCCAGAAAGGCTCTGCTACATAGTACCCCATTTCGGCCGTACGGCAGTGGATATTATTTTGGCGAAACACTCCGATGCTTCCTATTGCTTTATCATCTACAGTAATGGCAAAGGCGATAGTGTTGTCTTTATCCGCCTTTAGCATTTCGTTGATATAGCATTTCGCATCCTCTTCTGTATAGGGATAGGGTAGGCCGTCTCTCAGATTATCCTGGACGCTTTTATTGTTCAAGGCTGATGCAAGTTCGGCGGCATCTTCCATCTTCCACTGTCTGATTTTACACTCCATGTCAATTTCCTCTTTGTTTTATGAATCAAATAAGGTACAAATATAAGCAACTTTATTTTTAACTACTTCTTTAATAAATGCAAAAAGTGATTTTCCCCATTTAACTTCCTTCTTTTTTATGTTTCTAACCTAACAAAGCTAAGAAACAGAATTGATGATAAATGAAGATAAAATCAGGCAGGTATATGCTTCCAACCCCAAGAAGGGATTTGAAATGCTGATGGAGAGCTTCCGGGAACCTATATACTATTATATACGGCGTTTGGTGGTATCGCACGAGGATGCAGAAGATGTTCTTCAGGAAGTCTTTATCCGGGTGTACCGCAATCTGGAGCAGTTTCGTGGCGAAAGCTCTCTGAGTACCTGGATTTACAGGATTGCCACCAACGAAAGCTTGCGCCTGCTGAACACGCGGAAGAATGAAGAAACCATTCCGGCGGAAGAAGTACAGGAAGAGTTAATAGGCAAACTGAAGGCGTCCGATTACATAGATTATGAAAATGAGTTGGCAGTCAAGTTTCAGGAAGCCATACTGAGTTTGCCCGAGAAGCAACGCCTGATATTCAACCTGCGCTATTATGATGAGCTTGATTATGAAGAAATCGGCCGCATACTGGACAGCAAGGTCGATACTCTCAAAGTGAATTATCACTATGCGAAAGAGAAAATAAAAGAATACATCTTAAACAGATAAGAACGATGGATAAAGAATTTGATTTTGATGAGATAGGTAAAAAGACGCCTTACCGCACTCCCGATAACTTCTTTGAGGAGATGCAACAAAAGGTTATGGAACGCACGTATGGCGGACAGCGCCGGAAGCATCGTTTGCAGATACTGTTCTCTACCGCGATAGCTGCGGCAGCAGTGCTGGCAGGGATATTGTTCATTCCGCCTTATTTCCGGACGGAAGATATTCCCAACGGGACTTCAGACATGCTGGCTGTTGAAGGAAACAGCAGTGACCCGGCAGATAAATGGATTCACGAATTGTCGGACGAGGAGTTGGAAGAGCTCGTCAGCTTCTCCGAAAATGATATATTTCTAAATTAGGTATTAATAAAAAACAAGAAGATTATGAAAACTAAGAACTTTATTTATGTACTTATGGCAACCTTGCTCATTGGTAGCCAAACGATCCTTGCCCAGAACGAGGGTAACAAAGACAACAAACAGCGTGCTATGTCCGAATGGATGATACAAAGACAGACGAACCAAATGGTGAAGGCGCTGATGCTGGATGATGCTGCAACTGCCAAGTTCACTCCGGTATATGGGAATTATCTGAAGGAGTTGCGCGAATGCCGGATGATGAACCGGAAGAATAGAATGAAGAATAACAATGCGGAAGCCAAACAAACTCCTAAACCTGCACCGACGGATGCAGAAATAGAAAAGCAGATAAAGGATCAGTTTGCACAAAGCCGTAAGATACTGGATGTTCGTGAGAAGTACTTCAATGAATTCCGTAAGTTCCTGTCTCCTAAACAGATTATGAAGATTTATCAGACGGAGAAGAGTAATGCGAATAAGTTCAGAAAGGAATTTAATTGGAGAAAAGGACAGAAACCGAGTGAGGGGAGAAAAGCGCCTTTTGGAAGGCAGAGGCCGAATAATAAATGAGGATTTGGCGAAGCGGAGCTTCGCAGTGATAAGCAATAAAGTGATAAGTGATTAATGTTTAGTGATAAGTGTTTAGTGATAAGTGTTTAGTGATAAGTGTTTAGTGATAAGTGTTTAGTGATAAGTGTTTAGTGATAAGTGTTTAGTGATAAGTGATTATAAGAGTATCTCTATTCTCCTCCTCCTGGGAGGAGGAGTACCCGTAGGGGGAGGTGGTAGGTAAAACAAATACCTATTAATCATAATGTCTATTGTTTTATATAAACAGGAGTATCTCTATTCCCCTCATCCTGGGAGGAGGGGTGCCCAAAGGGCGGGGTGGTAGGTTAGAAAAAGATTCCTTAGATTTATGATTAATAGGTATTTTTCTTTTACCTACCACCTCCCCCTGCGGGTACTCCTCCTCCCAGGAGGAGGAGAATAGAGATACTCCTGTTAATTACTAAGCATTAATCGCTAAACACTAACCGCTACTTATACCAAACTCCCCATCTCATCCAGATTCTTCTGAATATCCTGGTCTGTCAGCTCATAGTTCACCAGGTCGCCTGAAAGATACGTGTCATAGGAAGTCATGTCAATCAACCCGTGACCGGAAAGGTTGAACAGGATGACTTTCTCTTCACCTGTTTCCTTGCATTTATTTGCTTCCTGGATGGTAGCGGCAATAGCATGACAGGATTCCGGCGCCGGAATGATACCCTCAGCCTGGGCAAATAAACAGCCGGCCTCGAATGATTCCAGTTGCTTGATGTCTACAGCTTCCATCAGACCGTCTTTCATGAGTTGAGATACGATGGTTCCTGCGCCGTGATAACGCAACCCGCCTGCATGAATATGGGCAGGAGCGAAGTTGTGCCCCAGCGTGTACATCGGCAGCAACGGAGTGTATCCGGCTTCGTCACCAAAGTCATACTGGAATTTGCCGCGCGTCAACTTCGGACAGGAAGCCGGTTCGGCAGCAATGAAGCGGGTCTGCTTGCCTTCCAGAATCGTATGGCGCATGAATGGGAATGAGAGACCTCCGAAATTGGAACCGCCACCGAAACAAGCTATGATCATATCGGGATATTCTCCCGCCATTTCCATCTGTTTTTCGGCTTCAAGGCCGATGATTGTCTGGTGCAGGGTTACGTGGCTCAGTACGGAGCCTAATGTGTATTTACAATTCGGAGTGTTCAGCGCCAGTTCTATTGCTTCGGAAATAGCGGTGCCCAGTGAACCCTGGTAGTTGGGGTGTGCGGTTAGGATATCTTTTCCGGCACGGGTGGACATAGACGGAGATGGTGTTACCTGTGCACCGAATGTCTGCATGATGCTACGGCGGTATGGCTTTTGCTCATAGCTGATTTTCACCTGATAAACGGCTGCTTCCAATCCAAACAGGCGGGCGGCGTATGCCAGTGAAGCGCCCCATTGTCCGGCACCGGTTTCAGTAGTAACGTTAGTGACTCCTTCTTTCTTACAATAATAAGCTTGTGGGATGGCAGAGTTCAGTTTGTGCGACCCCATCGGGCTGACACTCTCGTTCTTGAAGTAGATATGTGCCGGAGTACCCAGCGCTTTCTCCAGTCCGTAGGCACGAACCAGCGGGGTGCTGCGGTAGTATTTGTACATATCCCGTACTTCTTCGGGTATTTCAATCCACTTGTCGGTTTGATTGAGTTCCTGCTTGGATACCTCTTGGGTAAAGATAGGATATAGGTCCTCAACCTTCAAAGGTTGTTTTGTACCCGGGTGAAGCGGTGGTATAGGCTTATTTATCATATCTGCCTGTATATTATACCAATAGCGTGGAATTTCTTCTTCCGAAAGGAAAAATCTTTTTGTCTTGTTGTTCATGGTGCTTAATTAATTAAAGAATATGTGGCCAAATGTAACTATTATTTTTTAGAACAATTTGTTTTTTCTTTTGTTTTTTGTTTATGAGTGTAATTTTGCTTGTGTTGGCTCGAATATAATGTGGAGTTTCCATGAAGATTTATCATAAGTTTTTATTGTACCGGAATAAATGGATTCATCCGTATATCCGTATCTTTCTTGGGGTGGTGACTTCCCTGTCTTACCTGGCTTCCATTCTGTTAATCGTAGGTGTGGTATATGAACACGGCTTTACTATTTCAGAACAGGAAGCTTCTGAGTTGCAACAGCTTTATCGCTTTGTATGGGGTATATTCCTGACGGAAGTAACACTGCGTATCCTGTTGGAGTACAAGGATACGAAGCGTACTTTCAAAAAACTGACATGGATATTGACTGTGCTGCTCTATCTGACCCTTGTACCTGTCATTTCTCATAAGCCGGAGGAAGAAGGAGTTATACTGCACGTCTGGGAATTCCTGAACGGAAAGTTCTATCATATAGTGCTTCTCTTCATGTTTTCCTTCCTGAATTTATCCAATGGTTTAGTCCGGTTACTGGGACGGCGAACAAATCCTTCCTTGATTCTGGCTGTCAGCTTTCTGTTCTTAATCCTTGTCGGAGCAGGTTTGTTGATGCTTCCGAAATGTACGGTGAACGGTATCTGGTGGGTGGATGCATTGTTTATTTCTACCAGTTCGGTTTGTGTCACGGGGCTTACTTCGGTTGACGTAGCTTCAACCTTTACCACATCCGGTTTTGTAGTGATTATCCTTTTGATACAGATCGGGGGTCTGGGGGTAATGACACTGACCAGCTTCTTTGCTATGTTCTTTATGGGTAATACGTCGTTCTATAATCAGTTGGTAGTGCGTGATATGGTTAGTTCCAATTCGTTGAATTCCCTACTTTCCACCTTATTATGTATATTAGGATTTACGTTAGTCATTGAGGGATCCGGTATGCTTGCCATCTGGAGTGATATACACGGAACGATGGGGATGTCGTTTGAGGAAGAACTGGCTTTTTCCGCTTTTCATGCCATATCGGCATTCTGTAATGCGGGCTTTTCCACGTTGCCGGGCAATCTTGGTAATCCGCTGGTGATGACAGGGCATAATCCGTTCTTCGTTTATATCTCTTTACTGATTATTCTGGGTGGTATCGGTTTCCCGATATTGGTGAATTTCAAGGATATTATTCTTCACCACTTGCATCGTTTGTGGGAGTTCCTGCATACGTGGGAGTGGAAGAGGCGCCGTATGTATCGCCTGTATAATCTGAATACACGCATTGTGCTTATTATGACTTTCCTGTTGTTGGTGTCCGGTACTGTTCTTATTGCCGTTTTTGAGTGGAATGCCGCTTTTGCAGGTATGTCTGTTGCTGATAAGTGGACACAAGCGTTTTTCAATGCGACTTGTCCGCGTACTGCCGGTTTCTCCAGCGTTGACCTTTCTTCATTGGGGATACAGACGGTGCTGATTTATATCTTTTTGATGTGGGTGGGCGGTGCGGCTCAGTCCACGGCAGGTGGCATTAAAGTGAATGCGTTTGCTGTGGTTATCTTGAATTTGGTTGCCGTATTGCGCGGAACGGAAAAGGTAGAAGTCTTTGGGCGTGAATTATCCTACGATTCCATTCGCCGTTCCAATGCTACGGTGGTGATGTCTGTCGGCGTGTTGTTTATGTCCGTCTTTATTCTGACGATATGGGAACCTCAGGCTTCTATTATGGCCCTTTTGTTTGAGTGTGTGTCGGCATTAAGTACGGTAGGTTCCAGTTTGAGCCTGACTCAGACATTGGGTGATAACAGTAAATTGCTTGTATCTTTTCTGATGTTTATAGGTCGTGTGGGGTTAATAACGTTGATGCTGGGTATTATTAAGCAGAAAAGGCATACCAAATACCGGTATCCGAGTGGTCAGATTATTATTAATTAGGAACAGGGAAATTACCTGCGTAGTAGTTGGTCAACTATTACGTGGGTAGTTTAGATGATAATTAGCGGGTAATTTGACCGTAAATAAAAATGCTTTAATTTCAATCGCTATAGTAGTATGAAGTATATCATTATTGGTTTAGGTAATTACGGTCACATGCTGGCCGAAGAACTTTCAGCTTTGGGACATGAGGTGATTGGCGCTGATGTAAGCGCAAGTCGTGTAGATAGTATAAAGGAGAAAATAGCTACTGCTTTTGTGCTGGATGCAACAGATGGACAGGGTCTTTCCGTACTTCCGTTGAATGAGGTAGATATTGTGATAGTCGCTATCGGTGAGAACTTCGGCGCTTCCATCCGTGTAGTGGCTTTGCTGAAACAACAGAAAGTGAAACATATCTATGCACGCGCCATTGATAACGTCCACCGTTCTATACTTGAAGCTTTCGAACTGGAACGGATTCTGACTCCGGAGGAAGATGCCGCCCGTGGACTGGTGCAACTGCTGGAGTTTGGTTCTAATATGGAAACCTTCCGGATAGATCCTGATTATTTGGTAGTGAAATTCACCGTTCCGGAGAAAATGGTCGGTTATTATGCGAATGAATTGAAGTTAGATCAGGAATTCGGCTTGAAAATTTTAGCGCTGAAACGTTCCAGAACTCTGAAAAATTGTCTGGGCATCACTTTCACAGAGCATGACGTGATGAATGAGTTACCGGAGAACGACCGGATACAGGCCGGCGATGAACTGGTTTGTTATGGGAGGTATAAAGATTTCCAGAAGTTCTGGAAGGCGATGTAAGTGATGGATGCTAATAACTTTTTCAGGTAAGAGCGAAAAAACTTTCGTTCCAAAGTATGATGTAGCTCAATGAGGAGGCTTTTATTTTGTAAATAATAGCTTGTTTTTTCCGTATCTCCGATTATTCATTTATCTTTGTGGCAACTGTTGAAACGAGTAGGCTGTATCGGTAATCGTACAGAAGTAGCAATCAATATGAATAATCAAATAAGTATAACAATCCCTTATGCAGTGGCCGACTTTGCCGAAATGCGCGAACACGGGTTCTATTATGTTGATAAGACAGAATATATTTCGCGTTTGGAACTTTATAAAGCTCCCGTTTATCTGCGCCCCCGGCGTTTCGGTAAAAGCCTGCTGATTTCTACCTTGGCACACTATTACGACCGTACTTTGGCTAACCGGTTTAAGGAACTATTTGACGGAACGTATGTGGGCAGTCATCCTACGTCGGAACACAATCAATATATGGTTGTTCGTTATGACTTCTCTGCAATGGTGGGAACGGATAGTATGGAAGAGCTGGAAGCCAATTTTAATATTCTGAACTGTGCACCTGTGGAAATAATGGTGGCGCACAATCGCGATCTCTTCGGCGATTTTCAGTTTGCCACTCGTGGCAATGCTATACAGATGTTGGAAGAAGTTTTGGGATATGTCCGCGCGTACAGACTTCCCAAAATCTATATCCTGATAGATGAATATGACAACTTCACTAACCAGTTGCTGACTTCCCATAACGATCCGCTCTACGAACAGGTCACTACCAAAGATAGTTTTCTGCGTACTTTTTTTAAAGTAATCAAGAAAGGTATCGGCGAAGGTAGCATCCGGAGCTGCTTTTGTACCGGTGTGTTGCCTGTGACGATGGACGACCTGACCAGTGGTTACAATATCGCTGAAATACTGACGCTTCATCCTGATTTCATCAACATGCTGGGCTTTACACACGCTGAAACGGAGACATATCTGCACTATGTGCTCGATAAATATGCCGGAAGTCAGGAACGTTACGATGAAATCTGGCAACTCATTGTGAACAATTATGACGGTTACTGCTTCACTCCTAAAGGAGAGAAGCTGTTCAACGCAACGATATTGAACTATTTCCTGAAGAACTTCGCCACTCGTCACGGTGAAGTACCCGATGAGCTGATTGACGAGAATCTGCGTACCGATGTAAGTTGGTTACGCCGCCTCACCCTTTCGTTGGAGAATTCAAAAGAAATGCTGGATGCTCTGGTTATCAACGACGGACTATATTATAATGTGTCCGATCTCTCCAGCAAATTCAATAAGCAGAAGTTCTTCGACAAGAATTTCTATCCCATCAGCCTTTTCTATCTGGGCATGACGACGTTGCAGAATGACTATCGCATGACACTGCCCAACCTGACCATGCGCAGTATCTACATGGATTATTACAACGTGTTGAACCGTATTGACGGTGGCGCCATGCGTTATGCTCCCGTCTATGAGCGCTTCACGGAAGAACGTCAGTTCGAATCGCTTGTGCAGAACTATTTCGAGCAATACCTCGGTCAGTTTCCCGCGCAGGTGTTCGATAAGATAAATGAGAACTTCATCCGTTGCTCTTTCTTCGAACTGATATCCCGCTATCTGAGCCGTTGCTACACCTTTGCCATCGAACAGAATAATTCCGAGGGACGCGCTGACTTTGAGATGACCGGCATTCCCGGCACCGACTACTACACAGACGACCGACTGGTTGAATTCAAATACTTCAAGGCCAAGGAGGCCGAAAAAATGCTGGCGTTAGATGCTCCCCTCACTGAACACGTGGAGCAGGTACACCGATATGCCGACGATACATTGAGACATTTTCCTAATTATCACGTGCGCACTTACGTGGTATATATCTGTGCCAATCGCGGTTGGAAATGTTGGGAGGTGTAATTTCTCTTTCTTATTCCCTATGCTTATATAAATAAATTAGTAATATGTTACGAAAAATCAGACTAACGATTGCCGTCTTCTTCTTTCTATTGATTACGCTTTTGTTTCTCGACTTCACGGGGACACTGCACAATTGGTTCGGGTGGATGGCTAAAATTCAATTTTTGCCTGCGTTGTTGGCCTTGAATGTAGGGGTTGTGATTGCCCTGATTGTGTTGACGTTGCTCCTGGGGCGTGTGTATTGTTCGGTTATATGCCCGTTGGGCGTCTTTCAGGACGTGGTTTCATGGTTGGGTAAGAAGCGGAAGAAGAACCGCTACTCCCATTCGTCCGCAATCAATTGGTTACGCTACGGAGTATTGGGAGTGTTCGTTGCGGCTTTGGTAGCAGGCATCGGTTCCTTGGTGGCGTTGCTTGCTCCTTATAGTTCGTATGGGCGCATTGTTTCTAATTTGTTTGCTCCGGTTTACCAGTGGGGGAATAACCTGTTGGCTCTTCTGGCTGAACGTGCGGATAGTTATATGTTCTATTCAGTAGACGTTTGGGTGAAGTTTACGGGAACTTTCGCCATTGCCGTCATTACGTTTGTTATCCTCTTCGTCCTTGCCTGGCGTAACGGACGTACATACTGCAATACGATTTGTCCGGTAGGTACGGTGTTGGGATTCTTGTCACGATTCTCTTTATTAAAACCGGTGATTGATACAAAGAAATGTAACAGCTGTGGCTTGTGCGCCCGTAATTGTAAAGCGGCATGCATTGACTCGAAGGCTCATAAAATAGATTATAGCCGGTGTGTAGTTTGTATGGATTGTATCGGAACATGCAAGAAAGACGCTATTCATTATAAGCGTCGATCTAAAGAAGTCCTGCAACCGTTGTCTGCCGGAAAGGAGAGCGAGACTTCTTCGGCCGGACAAGTTGATAATGCACGTCGTGCATTCTTCTCTGCCGGTGTTTTGTTTGCAACAAGTACGTTGCTTAAGGCGCAGGAGAAAAAGGTAGACGGCGGACTTGCCGCCATTGAGGACAAAAAAATCCCGGAACGTACAACACCGATTTTCCCTGCCGGTTCATTGAGTGCACGTAACTTCTCACAGCATTGCACGGCTTGTCAGCTTTGTGTTTCGGTATGTACTAACCAAGTGCTGCGTCCATCCGGTGGTCTGATGACGATGATGCAACCGGAAATGTCTTATGAACGCGGATATTGCCGTCCGGAGTGTGTGAAGTGTGCGGAAGTTTGTCCGGCAGGTGCGATAAAGCCAATAACAACGGCCGACAAATCGTCTATCCAGATAGGACATGCCGTATGGATAAAGAAAAATTGTGTGCCGCTGACTGATGGACAGAGTTGTGGAAACTGTGCTCGCCATTGTCCTGTGGCAGCAATAGAGATGGTTCCGTCTGATGCGAATAAACCGGATTCTCTGCAAATTCCGGTAGTCAACGTCGAACGTTGTATCGGTTGTGGCGCTTGCGAGAACCTTTGTCCGGCACGTCCGTTCAGTGCTATCTACGTAGAGGGACACGAGAGACACCGGGTAGTGTAAAGATGATAAGATGATAAAAGGTAAAATGAATATGGAAGAACATACTAAAAATATAAACCGCAGGGATTTCCTGAAAATTGTAGGTATCAGTGCTGCTACAACAACAGCAGCGGCAGCTTTTTATAGTTGTAAACAGAAAGACGGGACTATTCCGGGAGGCAGTGCATCTACTCCGGTACCTACCGACGGGATGACTTACCGTACTTCTACTACACAGAAAGATAAGGTAGCGCTCCTGGGATATGGGTGTATGCGTTGGCCCACTGTTCCGTCGTCGGATGGAAAAGGAAGTATGATAGACCAGGATGCTGTCAATGAATTGGTGGATTATGCCATTGAGCACGGCGTGAACTATTTCGATACATCCCCGGTATATGTGCAGGGCTGGTCGGAAAAGTCAACGGGTATCGCCCTGAAACGCCATCCGCGTGAGAAACTGTTTATTGCCACTAAGTTGTCCAACTTCAGTAATCACGACCGGGAGAATTCGATAGCTATGTATCGCAAATCGTTTGAAGATTTGCAGACGGACTATATCGACTATTATCTGTTGCACTCTATCGGTGGTGGTGGAATAGAGGGGTTCAAGGCCCGGTATATCAATAATGGTATAATGGAGTTCCTGTTGAAAGAGCGGGAGGCTGGACGTATCCGCAATCTGGGATTTTCTTTCCACGGTTCGGTTGATACTTATGATTATGCCCTTTCCCTGCACGATGAAGTGAAGTGGGATTTTGCACAGATACAGCTTAATTATGTAGACTGGAAACATGCTTCGCGGGGTAATGTGAATGCTGACTACCTGTACGACGAATTGGTGAAGCGCAACATTCCGGCAGTTATTATGGAGCCATTGCTGGGTGGACGTTTATCCAACGTACCTACTCATATCATGACAAGGCTTAAGCAACGCCGTCCGGAAGACAGCGTAGCATCGTGGGCATTCCGTTTTGCCGGTTCGCCCGAGATGGTGCTTACGGTATTGAGCGGTATGTCGTATATGGAACACTTGCAGGATAATATCAGGACTTATTCTCCGCTGATACCTCTGACGGAGGATGATAAAGAGTTTCTCGAAGAAACCGCACAGTTGATGTTGAAGTATCCCACAGTGCCCTGTAACGATTGTAAATACTGTATGCCTTGCCCGTATGGAATTGATATTCCTGCAGTACTTCTGCATTATAATAAATGTGTGAATGAGGGGAATGTACCGAAAAGCCGGCAAGATGAAAATTACCGTCGGGCGCGTCAGGCTTTCTTGGTAGGGTACGATCGTAGTGTACCTCGTCTGCGACAGGCAAATCATTGTACGGGTTGTAACCAGTGTTCGCCCCTTTGTCCGCAAAGAATAAATGTCCCAAAGGAACTGCAGCGTATCGATGCGTTCGTGGAACAATTAAAACAGGGCACGCTATAAGTAATGAAGAGAAAAAAGATACGTATGTGGCTTGGGATTATAGTAACGATTGTAGCCGTTGTAGGCATCTTTGTCTGGCTTTTCATTAATCAGCCGAGCTTTGGGAGATTACCTCAGGGCAAGCGTTTGGAGCGAATAACACACTCACCGCATTACCGTGACGGGCAATTTCATAATCTACATCCGACACCGATGATGGCATCAGGTAAAGGATGCTTTGAAGTGATGTTGTCGTTCTTGTTCCGCAAGGTTGAAAGATTGCGTCCGGAGACTGAAATCCCGGTTATTAAAACAGACTTGCATAAGTTAAGCCGTGATAAAGATATGCTTATCTGGTTTGGTCATTCTTCGTACTTTATTCAGATAGACGGAAAGCGCTTTTTGATTGATCCCGTTTTTTGTAAAGCCTCACCTGTCTCTTTCTTCAATAAACCATTTGAAGGCACCGATGTCTATAAACCGGAAGATATGCCGGATATTGATTACCTGATAATTTCCCACGACCATTGGGATCATTTGGATTATCAAACAGTGAAAAGCCTGAAAGACCGGGTTGGAAAGGTAATCTGCGGACTGGGTGTGGGCGAGAACTTCGAATACTGGGGATATGATACGAACCGGCTTGTAGAATTGGATTGGTATGAAGATGCCACTCTTGCAGATGGTTTTATAGTCCATTGTCTTCCGACCCGTCATTTCTCCGGGCGTGGGTTGAAGCCCAATCCAACTTTGTGGGCTTCTTTCCTGATAGAAACCCCTTCACAGAAGATATATATGGCTGGTGACGGTGGTTACGACTCGCATTTCGAGAAAACAGGCAAGCGCTTTCCTGATATCGACCTTGCAATCCTTGAAAACGGTCAGTATAATGAAGATTGGAAATACATTCACCTGATGCCTTCTGATATGGCTAAAGCTGCAAAAGAGTTAAAGGCGAAAAGAGTAATGACCGTGCATCATTCGAAGTATGCATTGGCGAGGCATCCCTGGGATGAACCTCTGATGAATGAGAGAGAAATGCAGGAGCAAGACTCATTGAGTATGGTGATTCCTATGATAGGGGAAGTTGTTCCATTATAGAAATTATTTTTTAATGTTAAAATCAAACTTTCCACTTAAACTTTTTGTTTGCCTTTATATCATAATAACAAGTTAAAGGATATAGCAAAGGATATACCGGTGCATTGTCATCCGGATGATATAAATAGGAATAGGTGAATTAGGTAAAAAAGAACAGAACAGGTAACACAAACTTTTTTGTAGTCTGAATGGCTATAGTATTTGGAACGGGCGGATAATACTTCGCCCGTTTTTTCTTGTACCTCCATAAAGTATAAAAAGGTTCTTCGTCACTTTCTCGCGCGCGCGTACGCGTGCGTGCGTGCGCGTGCGCATATCCCAAGAGTTTATACTTTTACTTGCATGCTTGCACTAATACCCTGTATCTCCGTGTTCATCGGCATTAGAGTAGTGGTGGCAGCAACTTTTTTGAGGTGCATGCAGATTTTTTACTTACACGATGTATTGTCTTGATTTTGGTTGACTGGCTAAACTTAATCACCCTGCTATAAAGCCTTTTGAGAAGCACTTGCGTGGCTTGCGCAGAACACTTGTATTCCGTAAATGTAATGCTTGTGTTCTATAAATGTAATGCTTGTGTTCTATAAATGTAACGCTTGTATTCTATAAATGTAATGCTTGTGTCCTGTAAATGTAACACTTGTGTTTCGCACGCAGCTGTAACTCTTGTGAAGTTACCCGTTATTATAGTTAGCTCATAAGACGAAAAGATTCATCCCGTGAGACGAAAATATTCGTCTCGTGAGACGAGAAAATCTGTCTCATGGGATGAAAAAATCCGTCTCGTGAGACGAAAAAATTCGTCTCACGAGATGAATCATTGCATATTTTAGCCTACAGCATGAATCATGTAAGTTGAGGTAGTTGTGTGATTAGTGCTTAATATACACACTCTATTCAAAGGTGTTTAGCAGAAAATGAATATGTAGCATGTAGCAGATGGATAAACTATCTGAATGAACATTAATCGTTCGTTTAATGGGCACAAAGATAGTATCAAGAAATGAAACAACAAAATATTCTGATAAGGAAAAACAATTTATTTTTCTCATGCTAACATATATACCTGATAAATAGATAGTTATATTGGAATGTTATTTGTGATTTCAAGCTTGTTTCTTATTGAAAGAATCATAGTATGAATGTAGCCTGAAAGTATGATTATTTAAACGAACGATTAATGGACATTTTCCGTCCCTAATCAGTTCGTTTATAGAGCTTTACCTACGGGTAATGAATATTAATAGAAAAACCGTCGGCAAGAGGGGCATCAAGCTTGCCATATATTACATAAATGCTCGTAAGTGATTGGATTTCAAGTATATACAAGGAGTTCAAAGCCCCGGAGGAATATACTTTTCTGAAATAATCATAGAATGGAAGCGGATAAAGAGAGCGAAATATGGTACGCTATGCGTGCCACCTACCGTAGAGAGCCGGATGCCATGCGATTACTCGAAAAAGAGAAATTGGCTTGTTTCGTCCCCATGCAATACAAGATAAGCATAAAGAAAGGGAAGAAAGTCCGTACCTTAGTTCCCGTCATTCATAATCTGATTTTTGTTCATGCCCGCCCTTCCGAAGTGAAGCGTGTCAAGTCACAGGTTACTTACTTGCAATACATCACCGATACCCGTAGCGGTCAGAAAATAATTATCCCCGACAACCAAATGCAGCGTTTTATCGCTGTGGCAGGTACATACAGCGACCATCTTCTGTATTTCCAGCCCGACGAACTGAATTTGTCCAAAGGTACCAAAGTCCGTATCACGGGCGGTGACTTTGAAGGGCAGGAAGGCATTTTCCTGAAAGTGAAAGGCGCTCGTGATCGCCGTGTGGTCATCGAAATACAAGGTGTCATTGCTGTAGCCATGGCCACCATCCATTCGAATCTTATAGAAGTAATCAAGTAATTCATAATTCACAATTGAAATTTATGACTCTTTCCGAAGAAACAGCATCCCTTCAGCGTGCAGCGCACGAACTGATGTATTTGGGTATGGACGGGAGTCCCATTTATACTGACGACCTGTCCCGTCGCAACGGTGAAGTTTATCGCCTTACTACGGCTTTGTACAATTCCGGTGTCAAAGGTTCCACTGCCGAAGAACAGGCTTCCGTTTGTCTTGCTCTCCTAATGGGTTATAATGCCTCGTTTATCGATCACGGTGAAAAGCAGAAACACGTTCAGGAAGTTTTAGACCGTTGCTGGGATATCCTTGATACTCTTCCTGCCTCGCTGTTGAAACTCCGTTTGCTTACTGCCTGTTATGGTGAAGTGTTCGACGAACCCTTGGCAGACGAAGCCCGTGCCATCATTACTGCTTGGGAATCTACTTCGCTTACTCCCGAACAGCAGGAAGCCATCAACGAGTTTCAGAATGTGGTCGATAATCCCTATCCGTGGGAGTATGTTGATGAATAAAAAATAGGGAACTAAAAATAGGTGATTAGATCTTTTTTCTTATCTTTGTTTCTATAAAGGAGATAATTTATGGATACAACGATAAAAATAGCAGATAATTGTATTAATTTATTATCATCGGTGAGTGATGAGATTAAGTTGCGTATAATCAATAAAATCAAAGAGATTCATAAAGCACGTGTTTAATGTGTAAAGTGGAAACGGAACTGATGCGTAAATTGCCGATTGGGATACAGACTTTTGAGGAAATACGTAGAGATGATTATCTTTATGTAGACAAGACTGCCATGGTTTATCAAATAGCTAATATTGGTAAACCTTATTTCCTGAGTCGCCCCCGCCGTTTCGGCAAGAGCCTACTTCTCTCCACTTTTGAGGCCTATTTTCAAGGTCGCAAAGATCTGTTTCAAGGTCTTGCCATAGAAAAGTTAGAAACAAAATGGGAGCAATATCCTGTACTCCATCTGGACTTGAATGCCCGGAAATATGAAACAGCGGCCGATTTGGTAGCCATGCTCAATCAATATCTGGAGAAGTGGGAATTGAAATATGGAACAGAGAAGCAAGACCGTAGTCCGGAAGAACGTTTTGCTTATATCATAGAGCAGGCTTATATTCAAACCGGTAAGCAAACGGTGGTGTTGATTGACGAATATGACAAACCGTTGCTCCAGGCCATTCTGGATGAACCTTTGTTGGAAGAATACCGTCGTACATTGAAAGCTTTCTATGGTGTATTGAAGAGTTCTGACCGTTATCTTCGTTTTGTCTTTCTGACCGGTGTTACCAAGTTTGCGCAGGTCAGCGTGTTCAGCGACCTGAACCAACTGCAAGACATTAGCTCATGGCCCGATTATTCCTCCTTATGTGGCATTACAAAAGAAGAAGTAGTCAAGACGTTTACTCCTGAGATAGAAGGTTTGGGGATATCCAACGGAATGGACTTTAATACAACGCTTGACAAGATGACCAAGCTGTATGATGGTTATCATTTTTATCCGTATTGCGAAGGAGTTTTTAATCCTTTTAGTGTGTTGAACGCCTGTAAAGCGAAGATTTTGGATAACTTCTGGTTTCAGACTGGAACCCCTACTTATCTGGTAAATTTGTTGAAAGAGAGCGATTATGACCTCCGTCTGTTAGTGAACGGGGTAGAGGTGACTGCATCTGCATTCTCTGAATACCGTGCGGAGGCAAATAACCCGTTGCCTATGATTTATCAAAGCGGTTATCTGACTATAAAGGCTTATGACAAGGAAGTTTGCCTTTATACACTGCAATTCCCCAACGATGAAGTCCGTTATGGCTTCCTCAATTTTCTGGTTCCTTTTTATACAAAGGTCACTGACGATGAAACAGGTTTTCATATCGCCAAATTCATGCGTGAGCTTCGCGCCAACGATGTGGATGCATTCATGGAGCGCCTGAAAGTCTTCTTCGCCGGTATACCTTATGAACTGAATGACAATACCGAGCGTCATTATCAGGCCATATTCTATATTGTCTTCACCTTAATGGGGCAGTTTGTAGAGACGGAGGTACGCAGTGCCCGTGGCCGTGCCGATGCGGTAGTCAAGACTAAAGACTATATTTTCCTATTCGAGTTCAAACTGGACGGCAGTGCTGAAGATGCCTTGCAGCAGATAGATGAGAAAGGCTATCTGATACCTTATATGCTGGATGGCAGAACCTTGGTGAAGGTTGGGGTGAACTTTAGTAAGGAAAGCAGGAATATTGATCAATATATTGTAGTTCGATAGTATTTCTTTACAATATCCGATATGATATTGCATACGCCACATTGACGAAGCAATGAAGTATAAAGAACTTTATCCGCGCAAACTGACCTCGAAAGAAAGGGCAATTGACGCTTTTCTCAATTTTCTAAAAACAAAAGATACAGACTGATAAGTATCCCCAAATAACATCTTGACACTTTATCGTTTTCGTTTTACCTTTGGCTGTTCTTTCTTTTGCAAGTACGTGCTGAGATAAGGAAAGGTTTAGCGGACTATGAGAACCAGCTTCCGATGACGGTCAGTCTAACGAATGAGTGAAAACAAATTAAAACTTAATATCCAAGACAAGTGACGAGTGTCTACTGACACTCGCCTGAAAGGTGTATACCTGATTTTGGACGCTTACGGTCATATTGGCACTTCTGCCGATGAATATAGCAAAAAACTTAATTATTAATAAAAAAAACAACTCACTGCATAACTATAATACCGTTAACGATATTATAATTATGCAGTGAGTACTTATGTAATTAACAATGAAAGTATTGGTTACAGGTGGTGCAGGTTTTATTGGCTCCAATCTTTGTGAATATTTACTTACTCATAATTATGAAGTTGTCTGTTTAGATAATTTTTCTACAGGCAAAGTGGAAAATATTCTTTCTTTACTTAATCAGTATCCTAAGATGTTTCAATTGATTGTTGGCGATATCCGAAATCTTGCTGATTGTCAGAAAGCTGTTGTAGGTGTTGATTATATATTGCATGAAGCAGCTCTAGGATCCGTACCTCGTTCTATCAAAGATCCGATTACTACCAATGCGATTAACATTGGTGGTTTTTTGAATATGTTGGTTGCTGCACGTGATGCTAAAGTAAAGCGTTTTGTATATGCGGCAAGTTCCTCTACCTATGGTGACAGCGAATCGCTTCCTAAAGTTGAAGATGCAATAGGCAAACCGCTTTCTCCTTATGCAGTAACTAAATATGTGAATGAACTTTATGCAGATGTATTTGCTCGTACTTATGGGATGGAATGCATTGGTTTGCGATATTTTAATGTATTTGGTCGCAAACAAGATCCAAATGGTGCTTATGCTGCGGTCATTCCTTTGTTTGTAAAAAAACTAATGAATCATGAGTCGCCTGTTATTAATGGTGATGGTGAATATAGCCGTGATTTTACATATATTGATAATGTTATTCAGGCAAACTTGCTAGCACTCTCAATAAACAATTCGGAGGCTGTTAATACCGTCTATAACGTGGCTTATGGCGAACGGACAACACTGAATCAACTGACTCAGTACTTGAAAAAACATTTATCACTTTATGATCCGGAAATAGCCAATATTGAGATCATTCATGGTTCTAATAGAGCAGGAGATATTTCACATTCATTAGCCAGTATAGATAAAGCAAAATATCTATTAAATTATAATCCGCAATATTCAATGGAACAGGGATTGAAGGAAGCTGTAAAATGGTATTGGGAAAATTTAAAATGATTAAATTTACAATAGATGAATAATACAAAGATAGCAGTAATAGGTTTGGGTTATGTGGGATTGCCATTAGCCCGTTTGTTTGCGACCAAATATCCGGTAATAGGATTTGATATCAATCAGACCAGAGTACGAGAACTAATGTCCGGTCATGATCGTACGTTAGAAGTTGAAGATGAAGTGCTTCAATCAGTGCTTGTTAACCAGCCTTCCTCGAAGGATACAACAGGATTATACTGTTCTTGTAATCTTAATGATATTCATGATTGTAATTTTTATATCATTACAGTTCCCACGCCGGTAGATAAAAATAATCGTCCTGATCTGACTCCTTTGAAAAAAGCCAGTGAAACAGTTGGCAAAGTCATATCTGAAGGTGATGTTGTAGTATATGAGTCAACAGTATACCCTGGAGCGACCGAAGAAGATTGCCTTCCGGTAATAGAACAAGTTTCTGGCTTAAAATTCAACATTGATTTCTTTGCCGGTTATTCACCCGAACGCATTAATCCGGGAGACAAGGAACATACAGTGGAAAAGATAAAGAAAATAACATCCGGTTCTACTCCTGAAATCGGTGAGAAAGTAGATGCCATTTACAAATCTGTAATTACTGCAGGTACTCATTTAGCTCCCACTATAAGAGTAGCTGAAGCGGCTAAAGTTATTGAAAATTCGCAACGAGATATCAATATTGCCTTTGTCAATGAGTTGAAAAAGATTTTCGACAAGATGAATATTGATTTAAATGCTGTTTTAGAAGCTGCTGGAACTAAATGGAATTTTTTGAACTTCAAGCCTGGTTTAGTCGGCGGTCATTGTATAGGAGTTGATCCCTATTATTTAGCGCAAAAAGCGCAAGAGTATGGGTATCATCCTGAAATTATTCTTGCCGGGCGTAGAATGAACGACAGCATGGGCGAATATGTTGCTTCACGGGTGGTAAGACTAATGATTAAGGAGGGAATTTGTATTAAAGGTTCAAATATTCTCGTATTAGGTATTACGTTTAAAGAAAATTGTCCTGATATTCGGAATAGTAAAGTGGTGGATGTTGTCCGTGAGTTAAAAGAATATGATACAAACATTACAATATTCGATCCTTGGGCAAATCCAGAAGAAGTGAAACATGAGTATGGGCTGGATTGCTTAACAAAGATACCGGAAGGGAATTTTGATGCTGTGGTGGTAGCTGTTGCACATAAAAAAATTAAAGATTTAATATTAAATTATAAAATTATATATTGTTTGAAAAATATATAAGTTCAACTATTGTTGATCATAATATTTCCTATTTATAGCATATTTTGGAAGAAGGAGAATTGTTTATATAAGCAATGATGTTTCATTAAGATAATGGAGTGTGAGTTTGAAAATTGAGTAAGCGTCCAAAAATGGCGTCTTGCCCCGTTTCTGTTTTCCCTTTACCTTTGCTGTATATTTTAAAAGAAGCATTTATGTACAGCAGGTGTGTCACGAGACATAAGGAAATCCCAACTGGCTATTTAGATTTTCCTTTTGTCGCAACTTTTAGGGAGATGGTGGTAGGTCCACCGCATTCGATGTTCAGGCATAGATTGCAAACCACTTTGTGCTGCTCTGCGGGAAACCTATGGGTGGTGAACGACAACTGAAAGCTGTCTATCAAGATGGCAAGGTAGGGGACAATTAGATGAACGCAAGTGAACCGTTGATGAAGCGTCGTAAACATAAAACTCTCATCAAAACCAAGCTCTCTGCTGAAGTTTGGGACAATCATTGGAGTTACCTGATTACTGCCAATGGGGTGAGCGGTGTAGAGACGGCATGAACTTGTCCCAGGCTCTTTAGAGGAATGTGAGAAATAGTCATGAAATGCTAAGGGAAAATACCGAAAGCAACACACGTAAGGTAGAAAGTACCGATGTTCATGGCTGTGGCGGATTACCCCGTAGTAGTGATGAATATTCTGTAATGGAATTGGAGCGAAGGTGGTAACATTCTCAGTTAGATTCAACGTCCAACTCTTCTGGAGGATGAAACAATGAATGAAACAAAATCTTTTATTATTGGATGAAAGGATACGTACCCTATTATGATTTCCAGAAGTCTTAATAATGAAAGATTGAGTATGAAGAGCCGTGTGAGGGGAGACTTTCAAGCACGGTTCTGTGAGAAGGGAGGGTGAACTTACCTTACTCGACTAGTGATTTTGAAAAGTTGTGGTTCCTCTACAAGAGTGAGGGTGAACCGAAAGGGATTTCGATCAATTCGTTTTGTGTGACTCACGGTGTTCCTTATCGTGATTTCAATAGTTGGTTTGTGAAGACGCGTAAGAAAATCGTCCCTGTTCAGATTGAGGGCATGCCTTCTTGCGATACACTTGTGGATAACTCTCCATCTCCTGTTTGTGGTGAACAGGTTCTGCCGGTATCCTCTTCCCGAGTGAATACAGGGCATATCCTGGTTACCATTCAGACCCGCGATGGTCTTAACATCCGTAAAAGCAACTTGGACTACCTTGGTTTGAAGGCTTTGGTAGAGAAATTGGAGGGTTTATGTTAAATAAATGCTATGGATCAGGAGGAATTATATACCCGAATATTAATGCGAGAATACCTCGAACGTCAGGAGTTGCACCCTTCTTCTGTCGCTACCGATCCCTGTGCCGATATGGAACCTGATGAAATGAGACGTTATGTGCGCTTCCTTCTGGGTCAGTTGGCAGAGAAGGAGAAACAGATGAATCGTGTGTTAGACGACTTATCCGAACTTAAGGCTACTTCCAGGGAGCAAAGTAAAATGCTTGAGCGTATGGTTGTGATGGCGGATGAGTTAGAACAGCTTCGTAAGGCTAATTCCGAGTTGTGTCGTTCAAACAAAAAGCTGTCAGATCGTTTGGGTTTAGTGAGTAACGACTATTACAACACCTCCAAGAGTCGTAAGGGCATTGAGAAGGCTAAGTCCGTGAAAGGCAGGAATGATAACCGTGGGGATTTTGACGGAACCGCTTCATCGGGTACTCAAGAGGACTCTTCGGCGAGTACCTGCTCTTCCGTTTATCACGGTCCGAGCCGTAAGGGTTCTACCTATAAGAAAGAAATCGTGGGTACTCCCATCGAACATAAATGTGACCGTTCGAAATTTCCGGCCGGCACAGTGATCCTTAAAGTGATGAATCCTAAAGTCGTCCGTATGGTTGTGAACCTGATTGAAGAACATCATTTTGAAGTTCTGAAGGTGAAATACCCCGATGGAAGTGTTAAACAAGTATACCTCCCTTGTGATGATGATACTCAATCCCATCTGTATGATGAGGTCGTTCCCGGTACCCACATCACAGCCTCTTTGTTATCTTACCTTCTTTTCAACCGTTATCAGATGTGCTCACCCGACTATCGTGAGTCGAAGAACCGACTTTCTGATATGGCGTGGAATACCTGCCGTCAGAATCTGGCTAATTGGGCGGATAAGGGTGCGGTTCAACTCAACAAACTGATTCCCGCCTTGAAGAACATCGCTTTAGAGCCGGGGGCTAATGTGAATGTTGATGAGACTTGGTTCCGTTACCAGACTCACTTCGGCCATAAGAAAACCTATATATGGTGTCTTGTGAACCGGAAGGCGGGTATTGTGATCTTCTTTTATGAGGATTGTTTGGATCAAAATGGCAATAAGCACCAGGGTGGGCGTGGGCGTAGCGTCCTGAAGGACTTTCTGGGCGATGCCCAACTCAAGTCTTTGCAGAGCGATGGCTACAATGTGTATATGTATCTTGATGACGAGCTGCTGGAGGTGGAGCATTTATGCTGCCTTGCCCATGCGCGGAATAAGTTTAAGGACGCCTATAATCAGGGTTGCGAGAAGGCTCGTTTCTTCCTGGAACAGATTTCCAAGCTTTATAAGCGTGAGGATGACTACCGCCGGAATAATTTGACGCCAACCGAGACCAAGGACAAACGCAACGATACTTATACGAATAGAATTGTGGAGAGTTTACGAAGTGAACTTTATGATTTGCTTGCCTTGCCTGTGGAAGGCGTGAGTGATTTGCTGCGAAGCGCCTTGAATTATCTTCATAAGTTTTGGGATCAGCTTTTTGCTTACCGTAAAGATGGTGAATATACGATAGATAATCTTGCTGCCGAGCGTGCGATAAGACCTCTGACTGTCCAGCGCAAGAACAGCCTGTTCTTCTGTAGTACGAAAGGAGCTTTGCGTTCGGCCGTTTACAATACCTTTATTGAAACCTGCAAGCAGGCGGGAGTCAGCTTCCGGTCATTCTTCTGCAAGTACATGACTGAGATACGGAAAGGTCGAACGGACTATGAGAACCTGCTACCGATGACGATCAGTCTAACCAATTAGTGAAAACAAATTAAAACTTAATATCCAAGACAAGTGACGAGTGTCTACTGACACTCGCCTGAAAGGGGTATACCATGTTTTGGACGCTTACAAAAATTGATATATAATTGTATTATATAAACAGTTGAGAATCAAATGAACGAAATAGCAAATAATAAACGCATTGCGAAAAATACTTTATTGTTATATTTTCGCATGTTTTTGATTATGGGTGTTACTCTTTATACCTCAAGAATAATACTCCAAACTCTTGGCATTTTAGATTTTGGTATCTATAATGTGGTAGGAGGAATTGTTGTTATGTTCGGTTTTTTAAATGCAGCAATGTCTATGGGAACCCAGCGATTTTTGAATATTGAGATGGGAAAAGATGACTTGAAAGGACTGAAAAATGTCTTTAGTATGTCTGTAAATATCCATATTATAATAGCTATTATTGTTCTTCTATTTGCAGAAACATTAGGATTGTGGTTTCTAAATGCAAAATTAAATATTCCAATAGGCAGAATGGGAGTTGCGAATTGGGTTTATCAGTTTAGTATTTTTTCGTTTATTATTACAATAATCCAAGTTCCTTATAATTCGGCAATTATTGCTCATGAAAGAATGAATGTCTATGCATATGTGAGCATAATAGAAGTTTTGTTGAAATTGTCGGTGGTTTATTCCTTGGTTTTATTTTCTATTGATAAGTTAAAACTATATGCTTTTTTAGTTTTTGTAGTGACTTTTATTATTGCATTGGCATACAGGATATATAGTGTTAGAAAATTTAAAGAGTGCAAGTTCTCTTTCTTCTGGAATAAAAAAATATTCATGGATCTTGCGGGCTTTTCTGGTTGGAACTTATTTGGTCAAATTGCCCAGATATCGACATCGCAAGGTGTAAATATGGTATTAAATATATTTTGTGGAGTAGTGATAAATGCGGCAGTGGGAATTACAAATCAGGTAAATGGAGCTATCACTTCTTTTGTGCATAATTTCCAAACTGCTTTTAGACCCCAAATAACAAAACTATATGCGAGTAATGAGAGAGATAAGATGAATAAATTGGTTTTTCAAGCCTCTAAATTTTCCTTCTATTTACTTTATTTGATTTCGATACCGATCATCTTTAACATTGAGATAATTCTGAAAATTTGGTTAGGAAATTATCCTGATTATTCTCCCATTTTCTGTGAATTGCTTATTATATACTCATATATGGAAGCTATAGGAATGCCTTTAGTTATTGCGATTATGGCAAGTGGTAATAACCGAAATTATCAAATAGTTATTAGTGTTGTGATTTTTCTAAATGTAATTCTTGCATATTTCTTTCTAAAGCTTGGATTCAATCCTGAGGTTGTTTTTTATGTGAAAATATTTCTTTCTCTTTTTGTTTTATTGGTTAGAATGTATTTCTCCAAGAAGCAATCGGATATTTCGGTTAAAGAATTTTTAATAAAAGTGTTATATCCTGTAATGTTGATATTTACACTTAGTTATCCGTTTGTTAGAATTATAAAAATATATTTTTATAATAGTATACCGGTGGCGGTGTGCACAACATTATTTATTGAAATGTTCTTATTGTCAATTATTTATCTATTAGGAATAAATAATAACGAAAGGCTATATATAAAGAAAAATGTATTTAAAATATATAGGAGATATGTAAAATGAATAAGTCTATTTTAGGTTTGTATTTTGAGGAGTTTATTGTCGGAGAGGAAATTCCACACTCTTTATCTAAAACTATATTTGAAAGTGATAATAATTTTTTTAGCCTCTTGACAATGAATCATCATCCTATCCACACAAATCTAGACTATGCACGAAAAGAACAACATGGGCAAATTCTAGTCGTAGGTACATTGGTGTTTTCATTAGTAGTTGGAATGACGGTGCCTGATATTAGCGGAAAAGCGATTGCAAATCTGAACTATGAGGATGTTAAACATATAAATCCCGTTTTTATTAACGATACCATTTATGCTAAAACGAAAGTGTTAGATAAATATGAATCAAAAACAAAGACGGATAGGGGCATTGTTTATGTAGAAACGATCGGTTACAATCAAAACGGAGTAGATGTTATTTCATTCAAGAGAAAAGTTTTAGTAAAAAAACTAAAGTGACTATATGAAAGTAGATTATTTAATGAGAAGCTTAATGTTTGTTCCAGCTCATAACGACAAACTAATGGAGAATGCGTCAAAGAGTAATGCAGATGTATTACTTTTAGATATAGAAGACTCTGTGCAACCTGTTTCTAATAAACAAATAGCGAGAGATAATATTATTCGGTATGTTCAAGAGAATAGGTTTAAAAATAAGAAAATATTTCCAAGAGTAAACGACAGAGAAAGTGGTCATTTGCTTAAGGATGTCTATCAACTTACTATTGAAGGCGTAGAAGGTTTTACATATCCTAAGGCAACAAAAGGAGAAGATATTTATTTCTTTGGTAAATTATTGGAAACTATTGAGGCTGAAAAAGGCTTTCCATTAGGTACATTTAAAATGATCCCTTTGATAGAGACAACAGGGGCAATTATTAATATAAAAGAAATATGTGAGGCTTGTCCCAATAGAACAATTGCCATTGCTTTTGGTTGTGAAGACTACATGACAGATCTTCAAGGTCAGCATGATCCCGATGGTCAAACTATTTTTGTAGCACGTTCAATTATTGCCATGGGGGCAAGGGCTGCAGGTATTATTCCGATAGATACAGTTCACATCAAAGTACATGATCTTGAGGATTTAGAAAAAAATCTGGTTATAGCAAAAAAATTGGGATTTGAAGGTCTGTTGGTTCTAAATCCCAAAGAATTACCATTGGTTCATAAGTATTTTTCTCCAACAGATGAGGAGATTGAATGGGCAAATGAAATAATAAAGCTTTCTATTGAAGCAGAAAAAGAAGGTCGGGGTGTAGCTGTTATTGGAAATAAATTTGTTGGTCCGCCTATGGTGAAAATGGCAAAAGATATCTTGTTTAAAAATAGTAAAATGAATGCCAATGATCACATATAATGATTTAGTGCATGATATCAAATCTTTGGGAGTCAAAGAAGGTGATACATTGTTTCTAAGAATTTCATATAAAGCAATAGGGAAAGTAGAGAATGGGCCTAAAACATTCCTCGATGCATTATTAAGTGTTGTTGGGGAGAATGGTACAATTATACTAACGGCATTTCCCAAATCACATAATTCAGCATTTCGTTTTTTTTATAGAAATAAAATTTCATCTGAAAACAATCTGCAAAAACCTAAAACAGGAATAATGCCTATAGTTGCCTTAGAATATCCTTCCTCGGCAGTTTCAAAAAAATTAAGGTTCCCTTTTGTTGTTATCGGAAAACATGCAAAATATCTCACAGAAAATCATACTAAAGAGAAAGAGGGATATTGGTTATTGAGGGAAGCATGTGAAAAATTTAATTCACATTGTTTAAGAATTGGAGGAGAAAGTCTGACAGGGACTACTCATTTTGCTCTCACAGATATGTTAAAAAGGTATAATTACTATCAAATGCAATTGCCTTATGGTATATATGTTAAAGAAAATGATAAAATAAAATGGGAAACAGGAGAGTTTACTTCTTTTTGTACAAAAGCTTATAAAAAAATGTTTGATCAACTAATTTATCCCAATATAAATAAAAAAGAAGGAAAAGTTGGGAATGGTTATGCAATAATTACAAGCATGCGAGAAACTTTAGAAAGAGAACGAGAGATTTTATTAAAAAATCCCAAAGAAATTCTTTGTGATAATTCTGATTGCATGAAATGCAGGACATCTTTTACCTTTTCTGACTTGACTAAGGCGAGATACATGATTACTCAATTATTTAAATTAAAGCCAAGCAATATTAAAAGATTTTTAGTTGAATTCAGGAGTTTTCTTTTGATTGTTTTATTTGGTAAAAGAATGCAATGAATATGTTTCGATTATAAGTAATAAGTCCACTTCAAAAGCGCATTTTAGCACTTTTATCCCCTCTTAGAAGTATCTGTATGGCATTAACTTCTGATAAGAAAGACTTTTTGAAGTGGAATCAGTAATAAAATCTCCTAAGATTTGGATAATAGAAAATAGTGTATATAATATACCGTATTCGTAAATTCGTTTTCGAATCCTCAAATTATATAACGTCACATGTCGTAGAGATACTGTTCCACAAAAGGCTAAGGTCTTGTTATTGGATTAACAAAAGAAGGATACCTCCTAAAATATGGATTTTACAAGCCTAGTTTTGGCACAAAAAAATATATATATCTTAGTAGTAGAGTGAAAATTTGAGTATATAGAAATTCCGTATTATATTCAAGGCGTGAAAGCAGTTATATGCGCATATTTTTTTTATACTCTGTTGGTTGGGATATAGCTATTCGGAAAGTGGTTCAGTTTTTATTGAAGGTAATGACAATTGGGAAATAATTTTAATGCAGTAAACAAATGGAAGTTTGAAAAAGCAATGGTTTAATTCACAAAATGAGTATTATAATATAAATGACTAATTTGTTTTAAATTTATGTATCATAAATATGCTAAAATTAATAATGTGTAACCTGCATGATAAAACTCGAAGAGTCTGTTTATGCAAAAGGTTTCATATAACCATAATATAAAATATAGAGATGTATGAAAACTGTAGGATTTCCAATCAGTAAAAAAGAGAACGAGCGAAGGAGGGCTTTAGTTCCTTCAGATATTATTTTTATCAAAAATAAATCGGCCATATTTATTGAAAAAGGATATGGTGATGTTTTAGGTTTCTTAGATGAGGACTATGAGAGGGAAGGTGTAAATGTAGTTGGTAGAGAAGAAGTCTTATCGAAAGATATTATATGTGACCCTAAAATCGGAGATGCGGAGTACTTAAATGATTTGCATCAACAAACTATTTTCGGTTGGGTTCATGCTGTTCAAAATAGAAACATCACAGATATGCTATTAGGAAATACTCTAACGGCATTTGCATGGGAAGAAATGTTTGAAAATGGCAGACATGTATTTTGGAGAAATAATGAAATTGCAGGAGAAGCTGCCATTATGCATGCTTATACTATACATGGTGTGTTTCCTTATAACACAAAAGTAGCAGTACTAGGGAATGGTAATACTGCACGTGGGGCATTGAAAATATTAACAATGTTAGGTGCAGACATTCAAGTTTATAATAGAAAAACAGAACAATTGTTTAAACAGGAACTGTCATTGTATGATGTAGTTGTTAATGCAATATTATGGGATACAAGCAGGAGAGACCATATTATATATGTATCTGACTTAAGCCGAATGAAAAAAGGAGCATTAATTATTGATATTAGTTGCGATAAAAATGGAGGAATTGAATCATCAGTTCCAACTACTATAGATAATCCTGTGTATTCCGTTAATGGTATTTCTCATTATGTCGTTGATCATACGCCATCATTGTTTTATAAAACGATATCAGAATCTCTTAGTCAGATAGTTGTAAAATATATAGATATATTGTTAGAGGAAAAACAAAATTTGGTTTTGTCTGATGCGATGATTGTAGACAATGGAATAATATTAGATAGTAGAATTAAAGAATTTCAGCAGCGGTTATAATAAAAGAATATGAGACAGTTTTTGAAACAAATTATATTTAAAATACCATTCCTAAAGAATGTGTATAGGATTTCTCTCTTAAAACAAAAAATTGAACTTAAAAAAGATCATCTTGTATTTCTGGAAACAGCCGATAAACTTTATTTGAATAACAGGATAGATGTGTCAACATTAATAGTAGGGTTAGTGAAGGATTGTCAGTCAATAGAAGATATTTTCCCTGAATATGTGATCAAATATAATTCATATATGAAATATGAACGATTCTTGAAAAATAACAATATTTGTTATGCATATTATGATATTTATAGAAATGACTGGATTAAACAAGCAGAGAAATTTGATATAATCGTTTGGCATACAGATTCTAATCCGTCTGAAATGTATATGGCAGAATCTAAGATTTATATATTAGAAAATGTATTGCATAAGTTATGTTTTCCTTCTTTTCATGAAGTATGGCAATATGAAGATAAGAACAGGGCTGCATACCTATATGAAGCTTTAGCTATACCTTCAATGCTAACTCTTGTAACCAATTCGAAAAAGGATGCACTGCAATTAATAGAAAATATACACTACCCGGTTATAACTAAGGTACATATAGGATCTGGTTCTTCCGGTGTAAAAAAGATAAAAGACAAACGATCTTTAATAAAGATTATTGAGCAATCGTTTGGAAATCATGGATATAAAACAATATTTCCTTATTTTCGAGTGAAAAATAGTGTGTATGTACAAAAATTCATAGACGATGCCGCTTTTGATCTACGGATTATGATTATTGGCGAAAAGTTATTTGGATATTATCGGTATCCTAAGAAAGGAGATTTTCGTGCATCCGGTGCAGGTATTTATGAAAAGAAAGAATTGCCGGAGAACGCAATGAGATTAGCTATCTCTATTAAACAAAAAATGAATAGTAGATTATTGGGTATTGATTTACTATATTCTCAAAAAGAACAGCAGTATTATGTGATAGAAACATCATTATTTAATCGAATTGATACGGCTGAACAATTGGTTGTCAATGGAATTCCCGGATATTATGATATTTCAAATAATGATGATATTGTTTTCAAAGTAGGTAGATATTGGATACAAGAACTTGTAATGCAACAGATTGTAGAACAATGGTATAAAATGTAGTTATGAATGATTTCTCTGAAAATGCAACTATAAGACAGATATATTTTGTGCTGAGTAAGACGGAATTATCTAGAAATATATTTTTTCTCTTACTCATTTTACACAATTTTAGAGGAATTCTTTATCCGAATGGAGTAATATCAGTTGTTTTTTCTTTGGGGATTTTTGGAATGTCAACTTGGTATTTGATAAAAACTATCCTAATAAAAAATACAAATGGGAATTTATATAGAGCTATAGCGTTGCTCTTTTTCTTAAATGTATTAGGTTTTTTGTTAACAGGTAATATTGGGAATGAGTTTCATTATCATTTATTGAAGAGTGTATTATTTAGTTTATTGCCTTTTTTCCCTTTTTTTTATTACTCAAAACAAGGATTACTTAATCTTAAATTTATATTGATCTTTGCTTTGGTAATGTTTCTGATTTCTATTATTAGGTTTTATTTAAGCGAGAGTATTCTTATTCAAGAAGAGGGGGAAGGAGCTACCAATAATTCTGCATATGCTGTTGTAGCATTTTTGCCGTTTATTTTTCTTTTGAAAAGAGATAGTATTGTTCCGATAGTATTTTTGGTGATAATCTTTGCACTTGTTGTTCAAAGCTCAAAACGAGGAGCTATCGTTATTGCAGTACTGTGTACGGTTGTGTATATTTTATATAGATTTAGTTCTATTCATCAATCTAAGTATAAAATAGCTGCTTATATAGGACTTTCTATTTTAGTATTAGCGATACTTCTACTCTTGTACATGATAATACTTAGTAACGACAATGCTGTCGATCGGATAAATTCAATAGCTGAAGGACAAGCCAGTAATCGAGATATAATTTATTTAGTGATTGGACAAGCATGGTATAATAGCGATAGTATTATCAATATGATATTTGGATTTGGATTTGCAGCCTCATTAAGGATTACAGGTGATTTTTGGGGTAATGAAGGCTCGTTTGCCCACAATGATTGGTTAGAACTTTTATCTAACTTTGGTCTTATTGGAATATTGACATATATATACTTCTTTTATTCTTTATTGAGTTTGTTAAAAAAAAGCAGATATAAAATGAGCCGATATTATGTTGTGTTAGCAATAATTCTGATGTGGTTTGTAATATCGATATTCTCTATGGGATATTTATCCCCTTCTTATGGCTATACATTTTTATTATTGTTGGCCAACACTGCTGGAATAAATCAAAAAGCAGAAATGAACAAATAGGATATTGTTTAACTCGTAAAGTTAAATATGAAAATAGCATTAATTTTTACAAGCGATCCTGATGAAATAAACGGTCGTTTTATCAATGTGAAAAATCGAGTGAAATATCTTCAAAATCACGACGGAGTTGATTTGAATGTGTTTTTGATAAGACGAAAGGATGATTGTTTACTACGATTTTTGACAAGGAGAAAAAAATGTCAGAATGAAGATGAATTTGTTATGATTGATGGTGTTAACTATAAAAATCTATGGATTAATTATCATTTTTTAGAGGCTGTTTTTCGTAAACTATTTGGCTGTAGGAATATAATATGCAAGTCCCAGATTGAAAGGTTTGTTCCTCTGTTTTCTGGTTACGATATAATTTTAGCTCATGCTTTGGAAGGAAAATATATAGCTTATCGTGTGAAAGAAATATTTCAGATTCCTTATATAAATGGTTGGCATGGTTCTGATTTAAACGTGGATCCTTTTCTGACCTCCAGCATGTTTAGATTACATCAACAATTAATAGCTTTTGCTGACTATAATTTATTTGTTAGTAAAAATTTGATGGAAAAATCGAATGAATTCACAAATACTACAAATAAGGGAGTTTCATATAGCGGAGTACCGTCGGTTTTTAGGCCATTGAAACGGTCATTGATATTACAATTAAAAGAGAACTACCATTTGACCAATAGGTATATTGTTGGTTTTGTTGGTAATTTAAGACCTATCAAAAATGTTTTAGTTTTGCCTGCAATATTTAAAATTGTGCAAGATAGGCTTGGTGATGTCGGTTTTGTTATTGTTGGAGATGGAGAACTATCTAGCGAAATGAAGCAATTAGTGGATAGATTAGGAGTTAAAAATGTATCGTTTATGGGTGATAAATTGACAAGAGATGAAATTCCGAAAATAATGAATTGTTTTGATTTATTAGTTTTGCCAAGTATAAATGAAGGTTTGCCTTTAGTTACTTTAGAAGCTTTAGCCTGTGGTGTATCTGTCGTAGGTTCAAGAGTTGGAGGAATTTCAGAATCCATAGGAGAAGAAAATACATTTGAGCTAAATGGTGATTTTGTGAATAATATTTCGAACAGAATAATTGAAATTGTAGAGAATAAAGAAATGCCACCGACCTTAGCTGATATTTTCTCATGGGAGAAAACAATAAATGATTTAGTGGAAAAATGTAAATATATTATATCTTGGTAAATGCGAGATAATGTATTTAAATGAAATAATTTATAGAATCGTATAATATGGGACCATATAAAAGAAGGTTAGCCAAACCTTCTGATGCTAAAAAGATAGCAGATCTTCATTATTCTGTTAGGAAACAAGGCGCTTTGGGGATTTTTGCAATGATGGGGCGACATTTTTTAAGAAAATATTACAAAATTGTATTGAATGATCCCAATGAAATTGTAATTTGTACTGAAAATAAAGACGGACAAATTGTAGGATTTAATAGTTGTACTTTAGATGCTAAAGCCCAAATGAATAATCTTAGGAAAAATAAGATTGGTTTAACATTCGCAGCCTTGTCATCAGTCATAGTCAACCCTAAATTGTTAGGGGCATTAATTGATAGATATAGATCAATGAAAAATAATTCGTCTACCCAATATTTTATTAGAGAAGGTGCACGGGCAGAATACTGGGTATGGCATGCTACAGAGAAAGATCCTATCGAAAGTATAGAGATGAGTAAAGCGCAGGGAAATATTTTGCGGGCATTAGGGGTTGAAGAGTTGTTTTATGAAGTAGATGTGGCTAATAAAAAAGTGATGGCTTTTCATAAATTGAATAAGGCCATAATCATAGATACAATTATACTGCCAGACGGTCGAGAAAGGTGCATATTTAAGAGTGATTTGAATCGAAAGAACAGGAAATATGAGTCTTAGGATATAATATTTATTAATTAATCAATTAAGTTTATGGAAAAATTTATTAAGTTATTTGCGGATCTGTTTGATGAGACAGATTTAAGTTTATTCACAAAAAGTACTAAATTCAAAGAATTGGAAGAGTGGAGTTCCCTTACTGCTTTATCTACGATTGCGATGATTGATGAAGAATATGACGTGGCTCTTAAAGGTGATGACATTCGTAATGCCGTAACTATTGAAGACCTATTTAATGCTATAAATAATAAAAAGTAACATGGCTTTTTTTGAGTTTAAAAATGTCAGGATCTCTGGTATATCTGCCGGCGTTCCTGCCAATATTGTTTTGAATGATGAGAAAACAGTGCAGTCTGGAGACTATGATGCAGTAGCTTATGTGGAAACAACTGGTGTAAAACAAAAAAGGATTTCAGATACACTTACAACATCTGATTTATGCTATGGTGCTGCTGAAAAATTAATTGCAGACTTGGGATGGGATAAATCGGAAATAGAAATTTTAGTTTTTGTCTCACAGACAGCTGATTATATACTTCCAGCTACAGCTTGTATTTTACAAAATCGTTTGGGCTTAAGTAAAGAGTGTTATGCAACGGATGTGGCTTTAGGTTGCTCAGGTTGGGTATATGGTTTGAGTAACGTTGTTTCATTGTTGGCTACAGGAAGTGTAAAAAAGGCCCTACTATTAGTAGGAGATGCTAAAAGAAGGGCAAAACAGTTTCGTGATCCTTTGTTTGGTGATGCCGGAGCTGCAACAGCTTTGGAGTATATTGAAGGGGCTAAAGGATTTCAATTCCATTTTGGAACAGATGGAAGTGGTTCAGAAGCAATTATTATACCAGATGGAGGGAGTCGGAATCAAGTTTCTTTTCAATCGTTTACGTTAGAAGATGTGGATGGAAAGCAGATGCATCGGTTACAAACGCGAATGCAAGGTCTAGATGTCTTCTCTTTTGGCATATCGATTCCGCCTAAATCGGTAAAAAAAATAGCAGAACATTATGGTTTTGATTATTTGGACGTGGATTATTATATTTTTCATCAAGCAAATTTGAAGATGAATGAAAAGATTCGGGCAAAACTTAAGTTAGACATGGAAAAAGTACCCAATTGTATGCCTAATTTTGGAAATACTTCTTCTGCTTCTATTCCTCTTACAATTGTTACTGAATTGAAAGGAAAAGTGGAAAATAGGCCGACGAAGTTTATTTGTTGTGGGTTTGGTGTTGGTTTATCTTGGGGGACAGTTGCTTTTGAAACCGATAATTTACTTATATCAGATTTAGTAGAAATTGAATGATCTAAAAATAATATTATATGAGTTATAATCCATATTCATTAGAAGGTAAAACTATTTTAATTACCGGAGCATCATCGGGAATTGGGCAGGCAACTGCTATTGAGTGTTCAAAATTGGGTGCTAAAGTTGTGATTACAGCTCGCGATCAAGGAAGATTAAGTGAAACATATCGTCAGTTAGAAGGTGAAGGGCATCAACAAATTATTGCTGATTTGACGATAATGGATGATATAGATCGATTAGTCAATGATATTCCGCAATTAGATGGCTTAGTAAACAATGCGGGGATTAATAAAATATTACCGATACAATTTATTGATGAAAACACTATAAACAATATGTTAAAAATAAATACATTGGCTCCTGTTTTCTTAATGCAGCGATTATTGAAAAAAAAGAAATTGAATAGAAAAGCATCTATTGTTATTACATCTTCAATAGGAGGATTTTTAACTATATCTCCTGGTAATGCTATGTATGGTATGTCAAAAAATGCAATAAATTCTTTTATGAAATTTTCTGCTTTGGAGATGTCTCCTAAAGGAATCCGATGTAATACTGTTAATCCAGGAATGGTAGAAACTCCATTAATTCATAAAGCAGAGTTAACTGAAGAAGATAAAGCAAGAGATATTGTAAAATATCCGTTAAAACGTTATGGAAAGCCGACAGATATTGCTTTCGGCATTATTTATTTATTGTCGGATGCGTCTTCATGGGTTACGGGAACTAGTTTAGTTATTGATGGTGGAATATCTATATGAATAATAATTTAGAAAAATACAATAAAATATTTATTGATTTATTTGGAGTTTTAGAGTCCGAACTTGATACATTGAAATTAAAAGAATCTCCTAATTGGGATTCGGTAGGTCATATAGGTTTAATTTCCACATTGGAAGAAGTTTTTGATATTAGTTTGGATTCGGATGATATGTTTGCCTTATCAAATTATGCAGAAGGTATTCAAATTTTGAAAAAATATAACGTTAGTTTTTAATCCAAATGTTTGATTTTTCAGTATATTTATCGCGAGTCGCTTGTATAACACCGGATGATAAAACATATACTTACAAGGAAATTGCCAAATGGGCGAGTGATTTGTCTTCGTATGTTACTCCTCATTCGTTGGTGTTTGTAATGTGTAGTAATACGGTGGGGTCGCTTGTTGGGTATGTTTCTTTTTTACAAGCAAATTGTGCTTCTTTGTTGTTGAACAAAGAAATGGAGCAATACATGTTGAATAACTTAATGCAAACATATCGACCGACTTATTTGTGGATTCCCGAAGAAGATATAAAAAAATATCCCGAAAGCCAATTATGTACTTCTTTATGTGGTTATTCTTTATTAAAAATGCAGGTTTCTCTAACAGAAATATTTCATGATTTAGCTTTGCTTTTGACTACTTCTGGCAGTACAGGGTCGCCTAAATTGGTGCGATTATCTAAGAAGAATTTATTGAGTAATGCAAAATCAATAGTGGAATATTTGAATATTACACAAGAAGAAAAAGTTGTTACTTCTTTGCCAATGTATTATTCATATGGCTTATCAATAATCAATAGTCATCTGATGGCAGGGGCAACTCTTTTACTTACAGATTATTCCTATATTCAAAAGGAATTTTGGAATTTTGCAGTAGAAAAAGAATGCACATCATTTTCGGGAGTTCCTTTTACATATGAAATTATTAATAAAATCCGTTTTTGGGACAAAAATATATCGACTATGAAAACATTAACCCAAGCGGGAGGAAAATTAAATAATTCGTTATTGGAATACTTTATAACTCATTCCCGACAACGAAATATTAATTTTTTTTCAATGTATGGACAAACTGAAGCAACAGCTCGCATGAGTTATCTCCCACCAGAACAAGCTTTGGAAAAATTGGGGAGTATTGGCATTCCCATACCAGGCGGACAATTTGAGTTGCAGGATGATTCCAAAAGCATAATTACTGAACCAAACAGGGTCGGTGAATTAGTCTATAAAGGTAATAATGTAAGTTTGGGTTATGCTGAATGTACTGAAGATTTGATAAATGGAGATGATAATCAAGGTGTTTTGTTTACGGGTGATTTGGCATACTTTGATATAGACGGTTTTTATTATATTGTTGGTAGGAAAAAACGGTTTTTAAAATTATTTGGGAATCGAATAAGCTTAGATTACACAGAAAGTCTATTAAAATCGATTTGTAATGATTGTGTCTGCGTAGGAACAGATGATAAAATGATAATTTATACCACAGAACAAAATAAATCTGAAGAAATTATTTTGTTTTTGGCAAATACAACAAAGTTAAATAAAATAGCTTTCGAAGTTCGTTGTATTACTCAAATACCCCGTTCGGATACGGGGAAAATATTGTATTCGAATTTATCCGTGATTTAAGTAAACGATTATGGCTCAAATAAAAATTGAAAATATAAGTATAACTGGTGTTTCTGTGTGTGTACCTTCTGTTGTGGAGGAAAATATTTCTCTATCTTTTTTTAGAGATAATGAAGCAGAAAAATTTATTGCTTCTACAGGAATAGAAAGAAGGCGCATTGCCGATGCAAATACTACTTCGGGAGATTTGTGTTACAAAGCTGCAGAAGATTTAATTGCTAAACTTGGTTGGAAAAAAGAAGATATTGATTGTTTGATTTTTGTAAGCCAATCTCCAGATTATATTATACCAGCTACTTCTTGTATTTTACAAGGTCGTTTGGGGCTAAAAGAAGGCTGTTATACCGTAGATATCTCTTATGGATGCCCTGGATGGGTATATGGTTTAAGTGTGGTCAGTTCTCTTATGTCTTCTGGTTGTATGAAGAAAGGTCTGTTGCTTGTAGGGGATACTCCTTCGAAATTTAAATCTAGAAATGATAGAACTTCTTGGCCTCTTTTTGGAGATGCTGGTACGGCTACTGCAGTCGAATACACTCCGGGATCGGATGCAATGTGTTTTACATTCTCAACTGAAGGGAATTCATATCAATCTATTATTATTCGAGACGGAGGTGCACGTAATCCAGTAACAGAATCTTCATTGAAAGAAGTTGTACTAGGAGAGGGGATTGCTAGACGTCCCCTTGATAGTGAGATGGATAGTATGAGTGTGTTTGCTTTTGGCTTGAAACGTGCTCCCGAATCGTTGTTGGATATTTTAGAATATTCTCAAACAAATATAGATTCGGTCGATTTGTTTGTTTTCCATCAAGCAAATTATTATATGCTGGAAAAAATTCGAAAAAAAATGAAAATTCCAGCAGAAAAAGTGCCCTATTCTCTTCAGGATTTTGGAAATACAAGCTGCGCCACAATTCCATTGACATTAGCAACACAATGTTCGGATATTTTAGAAGGTAAAGCGAAAAAGGTAATTGCTACGGCTTTTGGTGTTGGGTTATCTTGGGGGAGTGTCTTGTTTTCGGCAGATTCAATTAAATGTTTATCAGTAATCGAATAAAAATGGAGATTTATTTATTATTCGAATTTTTGATATTCTTGTTTTGATGGGCATTATTGTCTTGTTATCTTAAGAATATGACAAAATTTGGAAGATGTTGCATTTAGTTTTAGTAACGATTTAGCGGGTATGCTGAAATTTCCTCCAGTCCATATTTTAAAAGATACTTTTAGCTTTTCTTCCGTGCTTGAGTATTCGCATGTTTTGCTTAAGATTAACGTGGAAGGCGATGTGGATAACGACAAGGCCGATGATAATATCTGATTTGATAAAAGATGTAATAGCCAATGAAGATTACTCAAATCGTTAATTCTGTCTTTAATTCAAATACATTTATATTATCTGAAGTCGATTCGTTGAGTGTCTTTTTGATTGATATAGGAGATTTTGTTCCCGTTATATCCCAAATGAAGGAATGTGCCACGGTGAAGGGCGTTTTTCTTACTCATACACATTATGACCACTTATATGGTATTCGTCAGTTAGCACAGGAGTTTCCTGATTGTATGATCTATACTTCTTCTTTTGGGCAAGAAGCTCTAGCTTCTGATAAAAAAAACTTCTCTATATATCGTGATGATTCAATCGTGTTTACTAGTACAAATTTACAAGTTTTAAGAGAAGGAGATAAGATTGATATTTTTCCAAATAAAATATTGGAAGTTTATGAGACTCCAGGGCATGATAAAAGTTGTTTGACGTATAAAATAGGAAAGCATATTTTCTCAGGGGATTCATTTATTCCAGGTTTAGAGGTTGTGACGAGCTTTCCTAATAGTGATAAAATGGAAGCAAGCATTTCAGTACAACGTATAACATCATTAGCTAATAGTAACAATTTATACCCTGGTCATGGAGCTATTTATGAAAAATTCACCAAATAGATAGTGCTATAATAATATTACTTATGAAAATACCATTCTCACCTCCTTATATTGACGAGGCGGTTATCAACGAAGTTGTCGATTCATTACGTTCTGGTTGGATAACTTCCGGTCCTAAAGTAAAAGCATTAGAGGATGAGATTAAGTCATTTTCTAATGCAAGAGAAGTACTTTGTGTAAATTCTTGGACTTCGGGAGCAATTATGATGCTTCGTTGGCTGGGAGTGAAAGGAGGGGATGAGGTAATTGTGCCGGCCTATACATATAGTGCTACAGCATTGGCAGTGCTTCATGCGGGTGCAAAACCTGTAATGGTAGATTCTGGTGAGGACTTCAATATCTCTGTTAATGCCATTCGTAAAGCGATTACACCCAAAACAAAGGCGATTATTCCGGTAGATATTGCAGGTTTCCCTTGTGATTATGACCGTATTGTGAAGTTGGTTAATGAACCAGAAATACGGAAACTATTTCATGCAACTTCGCCAATGCAGGAAAATTTGGGACGCATTCTTGTTATGAATGATGCTGCCCATTCTTTGGGCGCTTACTATAGTAAGAATCAGCGTACGGGGTGTGAAACGGATATTGCCATCTTTTCTCTTCACGCTGTAAAGAATGTGACGACTGCGGAAGGAGGAGCTATCTGTCTGAATCTACCCAAACCATTTGATAATGCGGAACTTTATAAAGAACTCCGTATGATGAGTCTGAATTGCCAGACTAAGGATGCTTTTTCCAAATCAAAAGCCGGTGGGTGGCGTTATGACATAGTCGGTCTGGGGATGAAAATAAACATGGCTGATATAAATGCTGCTATTGGTTTGGCCCAGATACGAGAATATCCGGAACTATTAAAAGAGCGTAAAAGGGTATTTAATACTTATTCGAAAGGGTTTGCTGATTGTGAATGGGCTATTCTGCCACCTTCTGTGGACGGGGAAAAGGAAAGCTCATATCATATTTATGCATTGCGTATCAAAGGTTTTACGGAAGAACAACGTGATCGTATGATTGATGAGATAGCCAAAAGTGAGGTAGCTGTGAATGTTCATTTTATCCCGATGCCGATGCTTTCCTTCTTCAATTCATTAGGGTATGATATAAAGAACTATCCACAAGCCTATGAGAATTTTAAGGGAGAGATTTCCTTGCCTATTTATCCGCAACTGGATGGGGAACAGCTATCTTTCATTATTAAGACTGTAAAGGCGGCATACAATAAAGTGATCGGTGATAAATGATGATTCGCTTTTTTGATATCTTTTTCTCCTTTTTAGGAATTTTGCTTCTGTCTCCTGTTTTCTTGTTATTGTATATTGCTATTCGTCTTGAAAGTAAAGGCGGTGGCTTCTATAAGCAGTTGCGTGTGGGACTTAATGGCAAGGATTTTTATGTCTGCAAGTTTCGTTCGATGCGTATTGGTGCAGATAAGCAAGGTTTGATAACGGTAGGTGGACGTGATCCACGGATTACCCATATTGGTTACTTTATCCGCAAATATAAATTGGATGAATTACCTCAGTTGTTTAATGTCTTGAAAGGGGATATGAGTCTGGTAGGTCCTCGTCCTGAAGTTCGGAAGTATGTAGATTTATATACGGAGGAACAGAGACAGGTTTTGTCTGTATGCCCTGGAATTACTGATTATGCATCAATAGAGTATGTAGATGAAAATACAATATTGGGACAAGCAGAGGATGCAGATAAAGCGTATATAGAACAAATATTACCGGATAAGATTCAATATAATATGAAATATATTAGTCGTCGCTCCGTGAAAGAATACTTTAAAATTATTTTTCTAACATTTTGGAGTATTGTACGTTCATAAGGATGCTGTTGAAGTGTATGAAGGTTATATTCATACCTTATTATATTTGGAAGAGGTGATATGTATTTGTTGAGATAGATAAAGAAATAGATCATGTTTTATGCTACTCAAGCTCGTGAACCTTATCCGCATTTCATTACCAGCATGAGAAGATAGGTTTCCGAACGTTTATTCAATATAGGGCTATGTATTCCTTCCGGCCCTTGGGTGACGGATGAAGATGTAGCCTATATCGTGGAACAGATAAAGATGTGCTGTAAGAAGTAACTTTTTAGTGGAATAATACTTTTAGCCCCGGAACTCCCAGCGATTTGAGTTTCGGGGTTTTTTTATTTTGGCTTTCCTCTTGTATTTTTGCCTCTCTTTTTGTTCCTTTGTTCCTGTTAATTACAAACGAATGACGAATGAAAAATGTATTTTACTTCTGGATATGTGTAGCGATATGCTTATTGACAGCTTGCTCTTCTCAGAAAAAAGATGGTACGGGTAGTAGTGTACGGGTATTGATGAAAGATAGTATTGATGAAAGTGGATTGCAACGTATGCAGGTATCCGATAGTAAAACAACCCTTACTTATAAAGGTAGGGATTATCATTCGAACGTTCTCCGTCAACCGGATGAAAACTTACCTGTTGTAACCAATGAACAAGGGGAAAAATATGTGGATAACCGCATAACCTTGCGCATTATCAGTGAGGGAAAAACCATTGTGGACAAAGTATTTACCAAAGAAAACTTTGCTTCACTGGTAGATGCTAACTTTCTGAGACATTCCATTCTTGAAGGATTGGTATATAATAAAACCACTCCGCAGGGTATTGTTTATGCAGCAAGTATCAGTTATCCGCAGACAGATCTCTATATTCCGTTGTCGCTGACAGTAACTGCTGATGGAACAATATCTATAGCTAAAGAAGAGATGTTGGAAGAACCGTACGAAACAGATACCGTTCAATAAGAGCCTGTTTAAATAACTTTTAGAGCAAAATTTAAACAGGCTCTAACCGGCATTATTCACACTGTAGTAGTTAAAGAAGTTATCAGCCAACAAGTTGGCTTAGTAGTTAAAATCAATATTTCGTAAGAGATAAGCAACACTATCGGCTTTATCTACTTAACTACTAACGAAGTGATAACTACTTTAACTACTGCAGTATGAATAATACAGGCCAACGATTCCAGAATATTTCCCAAATTAGGAATTTCCTTTGCTGATATGAAGATTCTGATTGTAGAAGATGAACCGGATTTGCGGGAAACCATCCGCATTTCCCTTTTGAAAGAACATTTCGTAGTGGAAACCGCTGTCGATTACTATTCGGCTTTAAATAAAGTGAACGACTACGATTATGACTGTATCCTACTGGACATTATGCTACCGGGCGGAAGTGGTCTGGATTTGCTACGCGAACTTAAGCATTTACATCGCAGTGACAGTATCCTGATTATCTCTGCCAAAGATTCATTGGATGATAAGGTGGAGGGTCTGGAACTGGGTGCTGACGATTATCTTACCAAGCCTTTTCATTTGGCAGAACTCAATGCACGGGTAAAATCGATTATTCGTCGCCGGCAAACGCAGGGAGATGTCTCTGTCGTGGTAGGAAATCTGTTACTCTACCCTGATAACCGGCAGGCGGAAGTTGGAGGTGTATCGTTGCAACTTAACCGGAAGGAATTCGATTTACTCTATTATTTTGTGGTCAATCCAAATCGTGTCATTAACAAAATGAGCCTTGCAGAGTCTGTATGGGGTGATAATATAGATCAGGTAGATTCGCTGGATTTCATTTACTCCCAAGTAAAGAACCTCCGCCGGAAATTGAAGCAAGCCGAAGCTACTGTGGAACTGAAGGCTGTATATGGTTTTGGTTATAAACTCTCTGAGATATGAAACTACTTCATTATGCTTACCGGAAACTTTCGTTATTGCTCTTCTTGCTGATGATGGTATGGGGTGTGCTGTTTTATTATGCCATTATTGATGAAGTGGAGGACGAAACAGAGGACATGCTTGAGAATTATGCGATGGTATTAATAAATAACGCACTGATGGATTCTTCTATCCTTGAGACGAAAGGTACATTGGTGCCTTTTTATAGATTCAAACCCATATCCGAAGCGGAGGGCATGGGTTATGGTGAGTTATACTATGACTCTACTGTCTTCATAGAAGGTGAAGACGAGGATAAACCGGTGCGGGTGATGAAGACGGCATTCCGTATGCCGGACGGACAGTATTATGAGTTGGAACTGATGATTTCCATTATGGAACGGGACGATATGGTGGAGGCGATACTCTGGTATTTAGGATCATTATTTCTTCTGTTCTTGATTTGTACATCTATCGGTACGCGTATGATATTGCAAAATGTATTTCGTCCGCTGAACCGCTTACTGAATTGGTTGCATCAACTTCAGCCGGGAAAAGAAGTCACAGAACTGAATAACCCTACCGGAATACGGGAGTTCCGTCAGTTGGGAGTGGCTGCTGTGGATATGGCAAACCGTAGTTATAAAGCATACCAGGAGCAGAAGCAATTTATAGAGAATGCTTCGCACGAGTTACAAACTCCGCTTGCCATTGCCCGTGGCAAGGTAGAATTACTTGCCGAAAGTGAAACCCTAACAGAAGAGCAGTTGAAGGAAATCGACGATATTTATTCGACTTTAGGCAGGGTGGTGAAACTGAATAAGTCGTTGCTATTACTTTCGCGTATTGAAAATGGGCAATATACCGAACTTGAGGATGTTTCCATAGATGAAGTCTTGGATGAATTGTTACCCGACCTGATGGATATATATGATAGTAAACACATTAATCTGGTACGTACTAAAGGAGAATTACCTTTTGTATTCCGCTGTAACCTTCCTTTGGCACAGATTATGATTTCCAACCTGGTGAAGAATGCTTTGTTGCACAACCGGGAGGGTGGGGAGTTACGTATCACGACCACACCTGCTTCGTTGGTCGTAGAGAATAGCGGTGACCATCCTTTGGATGAAGAAAAACTGTTCCACCGTTTCTATCACAGCATTGACAGGAAGAAGGACTCCACAGGATTGGGACTTGCCATAGCTCATTCTATAGCTGTTTCGTCTTCTCTCAGTCTGATTTATAAATGGAAAGATGGTCTGCATATATTTTCTCTTGTTAAAGAACCTGAAAAGAAAAGATAAAGGCGAATATTCCTAAATTTTTCCAACTTCTATGCCGTTATTTGTAGTATAAATAAGTAGAGAACTATTTAGTAACAATTAAAACAAATAATGAATTATGAAAAAGATTTTATCTATTGTCGTGCTGGCTCTTATAGCCACTCAGTTTGCTTTTGCAGATGATATTATTACTAAGGACACGAAACAACTTCCGTTGACTGCTCGCAATTTTATCAATCAGTATTTTACTCAGCCACAGATTTCATACATCAAGATTGACCAGGAGTTCCTGTCAAAGAAGTATGAGGTAATCCTGACCGACCGTACGGAAATTGATTTCGACGGGAAAGGTAACTGGACAGAAGTGGATTGTAAAAACAAGGCTGTACCGGCTGTTTTGATTCCCGCTTATATCACAGATTATGTGAATACTACTTTCCCACAACAAATCATTACCCAGATAGAACGCAAAGGTAGCTGGATAGAAGTTGAATTATCCAATGATTTCTCATTGGTATTCAATAAGAAAGGGGAACTTGTCCGTATGGATGATTGATTATGATTCACCCATGGGTTGGTAATCTTTTGCCAACCCTCCTTCACTTGTTTCTTTGTAGAGCGAAGGCAGATCGTTTCCGGTTTCTTTCATCGCCTCTACCACTTTGTCGAAAGATACGCGATGCATACCATCGGTGAATGAGGAGTAAAGATTAGCATCCAGCGCACGGGCTGCGGCATAAGCGTTTCGTTCGATACAGGGAATCTGCACTAATCCGCATACCGGGTCGCAAGTCATACCCAAGTGGTGTTCCAGTCCCATTTCGGCGGCATACTCTATTTGTGCCGGACTTCCACCGAATAATTGATTGGCTGCCGCTGACGCCATAGCGCAGGCTACGCCTACTTCACCTTGACATCCTACTTCCGCTCCTGAAATGGATGCGTTTGTTTTTACGATATTGCCTACCAGTGCGGCGGTAGCGAGGGCGCGGAGAATACGGATGTCACTAAATTCACGGCTTTTAGCCAAGTGATATAATACCGCAGGCATCACTCCACAGGAGCCGCAGGTAGGGGCAGTAACTATTGTTCCGCCGGATGCATTTTCCTCACTTACGGCGAGGGCATAAGCAAATACCAGTCCGCGCGATTGCAGTGATTGTTTGTATCCGCTGGCACGTATATAATAGGTGGAAGCTTTGCGACGCAGATTCAGAGGGCCGGGTAATACACCTTCCTGTTCCAAGCCACGATGAACGGCATCTTTCATGGTCTTCCACACTTCCTGCAGATAGTCCCATATATCGCTTTCTTCATTCTCCTTGACGTATTCCCAATAGCTTTTTCCGGTTCTTTCGCACCAATGCAGGATTTCCGTCATGCGATTCATCGTGTAGATATCCGGTACGTTGACGGAAGATGTATTGTCGTTCTCTTCGGCGAGAGCGCCACCTCCGATACTGAATACCGTCCATGTATCCGTTTCTTTTCCTTCACTGTCCAGAGACACGAATTTCATTCCATTGGGATGGAAAGGGAGGAATATCTTAGGTTCCCAGATAATTTCTACAGGTGCGGTGGGTTGCATTGTCTCGATTATGGCTGTATTGGTCATGTGTCCTTTACCTGTGGCGGCAAGGCTACCGTACAGGGTTACTTTGAAAGCAGTAGCTTCCGGATGTTTGCTTAGAAAAATCTCGGCGGCTTTACGAGGTCCCATCGTATGGCTGCTTGAGGGGCCTGTACCAATGCGGTAGAGTTCTTTGATTGACTTCATAGTGTTATTATCTAAAGGTGGAACAATCGTATAAAAGTAGAACAATACTATTTATCATTTGTTTCATAAATCAACAACCGTAATCCCTGCACCGCCAAACTGCACATGCTCGTCGGCAAAATGTCTTATGCCGGAAACTGTTTGCAAGTATTGGCGTATAAGCGTACGGAGGATTCCCGTACCTGTTCCGTGAAGGATACGCACGCGGGACATGCCCACGAGAATGGCGTCGTCGATGAAGTAGGTTACCGCCTGCAAGGCTTCGTCGCCACGCATACCGCGTACGTCGATGTCTTGCTTGAAGTTCAGCTTCTTTTCATACATACTGTCTTGCGTCTGATTGCTGACGAATGTACTCTTGGTGGAACTGTCCACCTTTTGCGGAGCTACATTCGTACGTTCCAGACGATCCAGTTTGGCGGTTGTCTTTATGCTGCCGAAAGCTATAACGGCATTTTTACCATTTACTTCCATTACCTCTCCAACAGAACTCTGCCCTTTTATCTTTACCATACAGCCGGGCACAATGCTTTTCAGGCGTTCGGCTTCCTGTTTGGCTTTTTGTTCAGCCAGTTCCTGTGCCGTGAGTCCTTCATTTCCGCTTCCTTGGGCTTTCTTCTCTTTCTTACGGTTTTGCTTTTCTTGCAGTTTATGCATTTTACGCGCTATCTTTTCATCCTGTTCCCTGGTGGCGAGGGCTTCCATTGACTCGCGGAATTCGGTTAGTTCCTGGCGTACCTGGCGAGTCTTTTCCTTTTCCGCCTGTGCCTCTTTGATAACGCGAATGGTGTTTTCGATACGTGCATTGGCTTCCTGTACCAATTGTTCCGCTTCCTCTTTCGCCTTTCGCAGGATTTCCTTGCGCGACTTCTGCAAGTCTTCCATTTCCGCCTGATAGCGGGATATGGTTTCTTCCATATTCTTTTCGCGTTGGCGGATGGTTTGGCGTTTGCCTTCCCAGTACCGTTTATCACGTACGATGTCTTGCAGGTATTTGTCGGCATTGATATATTCACTGCCCACTATTTCGGATGCGTCTGCGATAACATCTTCGGGCAAGCCTATTTTCCGGGCTATTTCTACGGCAAAGGAACTTCCGGGGTTGCCTATCTGGAGTTGGAACAGCGCCTGCATCAGGTGGCGGTCGTACAACATGGCTCCATTCACTACCCCTTGGTGGTCTTCTGCAAAATGTTTCAGATTCTGGTAGTGTGTGGTAATCACGCCGAATGTCAGTTTCTGGTTGAACCGTTTCAGTACGGCTTCGGCTATCGCGCCGCCTATTTGCGGTTCTGTACCTCCTCCGAATTCATCAATCAGAATCAGGCTGCGTTCGTTGCAACTCTTCATCATTACTTTCATGTTGGTGAGGTGCGAGGAGTAGGTACTCAAATCATCTTCAATGGATTGTTCGTCTCCAATATCAATAAAGATGTGGCTGAAGATGCCTGCATGGCTGCGCTCATGCATGGGAACAAGCAGGCCGCATTGCAGCATATATTGCAGTAATCCTACGGTTTTGAGGCAGACAGACTTGCCGCCGGCGTTTGGACCGGAGATAATCAGGATACGTTGTTGCTCGTTCAACTCAATATCCAGGGGTACTACTTTCTTGCCGTGTTTAGCAAGTGAAAGCTGTAACAGCGGGTGTACTGCCATAGTCCAATCCAGTATTCTTGTGTTTTCCAACGCAGGTTTTATTCCGGATATTTGAAGGGCGAATAAGCTCTTGGCGCGGATAAAGTCTATTTCCGCCAGGAACTCATACGATTGCAATACGTCGGGGATAGATGGACGGAGGAAGTTGGAGAACTCGGTCAGAATGCGGATAATCTCCCGGCGCTCTTCTCCTTCCAGTTCGCGGATGCGGTTGTTGGCTTCCACCACTTCCGAGGGTTCAATGAATACGGTTTTTCCACTGGCGGATTCATCGTGTACGATACCTTTTATCTTCCGTTTCAATCCCGGAGCAACCGGAATCACCAGACGTCCGTCGCGCATAGTGGGGGTGACGTCTTTATCTACCACACCCTCTGACTGCGCACTGCGCAGGATGCTGTTCAATGAACGGGATATGCCGCTCATTGTGCTTGCCATTTCACGGCGGATACGCGCCAGTTCGGATGAAGCATTGTCTTTTATCTTTCCGTACGCCGATAAGATATTGTTTATCTTCTGGATTAATTGCGGGAATGCCAGAATGTCTTTGGCAAGATTCCGCAGGCAAGGGTAGGGGGAATCTTCTTCATCTTCCTGTTTCAGGAAGCGTACGATGTCGCGTATCGTTTCGAGCGAGCGGCGCAGGTCGAAGAGTTCCTGCTCGTCCAGGTACATTCCTTCCACGCGTATCCGCTTTAGCGACGAACGTATATCAAAAAAGTATTGGGCGGGGAAATTATCTTCTTCTTCTATGATATGGATAAATTCGGTAACGAGATTCAAATATTCTTCCACTTCCTCAAAGCGGTCGGAGAATGCCATGTCCGTTACGCGTTCCTGTCCCAGTGTGCTAAGGCATTTTTCACTCAACAACTGGCGTATTTGATCGAAACCTATTTTCTGTTCAAAGTTCTGTGGGTATATCATGCCGCAAAAGTACTACTTATTCGTGAAAAAGATAGCAAGATGTTTGTAGAATTAAAAATGATTTGTACCTTTGCACCGCTTTAATAGAAGAAAGCGCTTCTTTTTGAGTAAAGGAGTTTTGGAGAGGTGGCAGAGTGGTCGATTGCGGCGGTCTTGAAAACCGTTGTACTGAGAGGTACCCGGGGTCTCCGCTGGAAGGCTAAGACGAGAGTAACCAAAAAGTAAGGAAAGCCCTACAAGTTTAATAACTTGTGGGGCTTTGTCTTTATATTATGTGTTGAAGTAACGTTTAGAAACTACTAATTGTCTCGTTATAGATAGTTTGTATTATAAATGAGAATTTAGCGGTGGGAATGATTAATAGTAGTATCTCTATTCTCCTCCTCCCGGGAGGAGGAGAATAGAGATACTATTGCTAACTACTTATCACTAACCACTAATCACTGCTTCGTTAAATTCTCATTTATAGTAAGCGAAGTACTTACACTATGAATAATACAGGCTAAATTCTTATTGTATCTCACTCCTATATCTTTTATATATTCATTTTTATGCGGTTGCCCTGATGCGGATAAGTATAACTCCTTTAGCTCCTCAGTATATATAATACAGGCTGAGAATTTGCAGAAATATCTAAATGACAATGAATAGCCTTTATTTGCATTCATTATGATAGCATTATCCCGCTTTTTATAACACGACTTGATTTATAAATTCATCTTTTAGCGTACTTGATGAACGAACAAAGAATAATGATGCACTATTTATGCACATTATTGCATATTTACAAGCTATTTATGCAAAAATAGCCTGTTGCATAGGGATGAAACACTAACTATCCATAAGTAGATCACTAACTACCCATAAGTAGATCACTAACTATCTATAAGTAGATCACTAACTACCTATTAGTAGTTGGCTTATCTTGTCCGTTTTCCCCCTTATATCTGCCTTTTCAGGAGACATTTTGTTCCAGAATAAATGTAAGCATTTCGATATCTCTCTATCAGTCTGGTATTTACTGATTTTCGCTCGCGTATTTCCAACCAACCTTGCCTTCGGGCGGAAATATCGCATTCTCAGCCAACTAAAAATACAAATAGTCAATCTGACACTTGCAGATTTTCAAAAACTCGCATTTTTCATTATCTTTGCGCCCACGAAAGGAGATTACTGCATTTAGTCTGTTTAAATTATCCTTCTTAAAACAGGCTCTAAAAAGTATTGTATTGTTATACAAAGTGTGTTTAACTCCCTTTTGTAGCATGTTTTATTCCTATATTGATAACTTGATAAAATGAAGAATATACGTAACTTTTGTATTATCGCTCACATTGATCATGGTAAATCTACTTTAGCAGACCGCCTGCTCGAATTTACCAATACCATACAAGTAACCGGCGGACAGATGCTTGATGACATGGACTTGGAGCGCGAACGAGGTATAACCATTAAGAGCCATGCTATCCAGATGGAGTACACGTATAAAGGTGAAAAGTATATCCTGAATTTGATAGATACTCCGGGACACGTGGACTTCTCATACGAAGTGTCCCGCTCTATCGCCGCCTGCGAAGGCGCTCTGCTGATTGTTGACGCTTCACAAGGCGTACAGGCGCAGACTATCTCCAACCTGTATATGGCGATTGAACACGATTTGGAGATTATTCCAATCGTCAACAAGTGTGACATGGCGAGCGCTATGCCCGAAGAAGTGGAAGACGAAATAGTTGAGCTGTTAGGCTGTAAACGCGATGAGATAATCCGTGCATCCGGTAAGACCGGTATGGGAGTGGAAGAAATTCTGGCGGCTGTCATTGAACGTATCCCTAACCCCAAAGGCGATGAAGAAGCGCCGTTGCAGGCTTTGATTTTCGATTCCGTATTTAATTCATTCCGTGGTATCATAGCTTACTTCAAGATAGTGAACGGCGTAATCCGCAAGGGAGACAAGGTGAAATTCTTCAATACGGGTAAGGAATACGATGCCGACGAAATCGGAGTTTTAAAGATGGATATGCTACCGCGCCAGGAGTTGCGTACCGGCGATGTGGGATACATCATTTCCGGTATCAAAACCTCCAAGGAAGTTAAAGTGGGAGACACCATTACCCACATTGCCCGTCCATGCAAGGAAGCCATTGCCGGCTTTGAAGAAGTAAAGCCAATGGTATTTGCCGGCGTGTATCCCATTGAGGCGGAAGAATTTGAAGACTTGCGTTCATCTTTGGAAAAACTGCAATTGAATGATGCCTCACTGACTTTCCAGCCCGAATCTTCGCTGGCTTTAGGTTTTGGCTTCCGTTGCGGCTTCCTGGGATTGCTGCACATGGAGATTGTACAGGAACGGCTCGACCGGGAGTTCGATATGAACGTGATAACCACCGTGCCCAACGTATCCTATAATATATACGACAAGCAGGGCAACATGACCGAAGTGCATAACCCCGGCGGTATGCCCGACGTTACGTTGATAGACCACATCGAGGAGCCTTACATCCGCGCTTCCGTTATTACCACCACCGATTATATCGGCCCCATCATGACATTGTGCCTGGGTAAACGCGGCGAACTGGTGAAGCAGGAGTATATTTCCGGTAAACGCGTGGAGATATACTATAACATACCTTTAGGTGAGATAGTTATCGACTTTTATGATAAGCTGAAGAGTATCTCCAAGGGATACGCTTCCTTTGACTACCATCCCAGCGGTTTCCGTCCTTCAAAGTTGATAAAACTGGATATTCTGCTGAACGGTGAACCGGTAGACGCCCTTTCCACCTTGACCCACGTAGACAACGCTTACGATTTGGGACGCCGGATGTGCGAGAAGCTGAAAGAACTGATACCGCGGCAACAGTTTGAAATCGCTATCCAGGCAGCTATCGGCGCCAAGATTATTGCCCGTGAAACGATTAAGGCCGTACGTAAAGACGTGACGGCAAAGTGTTACGGTGGTGATGTGAGCCGTAAGCGCAAACTGCTGGAGAAACAGAAAAAAGGAAAGAAGCGTATGAAACAAATCGGTAATGTGGAAGTGCCGCAAAAGGCGTTCCTCGCAGTCTTGAAACTGGATTAAGAATAAAACAATACATATAATATTATGCTACGTGCAGCGAAAAGCATCTCATCACTGAACGTGATGGCAAGTATTCTGTTATTTCTGACGGCTATTGTAGCGGCTGTTATTGCAAACTCTCCGCTGGCTTCCGTTTACCAGGATTTCCTGTCGCAGGAACTTCATCTACGTATCGGAGATTTCAATTTGCTTTCTCATGGAGGACATAATCTGTCCATGCTTGAGTTCATCAACGACTGCCTGATGACGATTTTCTTCCTGTCTGTCGGACTGGAAATAAAGCGTGAGTTACTGGTTGGTGAGCTATCCTCTTTCCGGAAAGCCATCCTGCCTTTTATTGCCGCTTGTGGTGGTATGCTTTTCCCTGTTATCATTTATTCAATGTTGGCAACTTCGGGCACTCCCGAAATGCGGGGTACAGCTATCCCGATGGCTACCGATATTGCTTTCTCCCTCGGGGTGCTGTGTCTGTTGGGTAAACGGGTTCCGCTTAGTCTGAAGATATTCTTAACGGCTTTTGCAGTAGTAGATGATATCGGCGGTATTCTGGTCATAGCTATTTTTTATAGTTCCGAAGTTGCTTACGGCTATCTGATTGTAGTCGCCATACTTTATGCATGCCTGTATTATATGGGGAAGTTCGGCGTGACGCAGAAAATCGTCTACCTCTTCTTCGGGGTTATTATTTGGTATTTGTTTCTGCAGTCCGGCATTCATAGTACGGTATCGGGCGTGATACTTGCGTTTGTAATACCTGCCCGCCCGAGGCTGGATGCGGGGAAATACATCAAGCGTATCCGTGCCATAGTCAACTCTTTCCCGGTTTTGCAGTCTGACAATATCGTATTGACGAATAAGCAGATAGCTACACTGAAACGGGTGGAGCGGGCTTCAGACCGGGTAATTAGTCCTTTGCAGTCGTTGGAGGATAATTTGCACGGAGCAGTGAATTTTGTTATCCTGCCTCTGTTTGCTTTTGCCAATGCGGGAGTGGTACTCAGTGGGAGTGGAGATATTATGGGAAATGTGGGGCTGGCTGTCGGATTGGGTCTTCTGGTTGGTAAGTTCCTGGGTATCTACCTGTTTACGTGGTTGACTATTAAGTGCGGGCTTGCCCGTATGCCCGAAGGCATGAACTGGAGGAATATTGCCGGTGTATCCCTGTTGGGAGGAATAGGCTTTACCGTATCCCTGTTTATAGCGAACCTCTCTTTCTCCAACATTTATCCGGAATTGTTGAATCAAGCGAAGTTCGGTATATTGTGCGGTACGATTGTAGCGGGAATACTGGGTTATGCAGTATTGAAATGGGCATTGTCGAAAGGTTCTAAAATATAGATGCTTATCCGCATAATACCCCTAATGCGGACAAGCCTATTATCTATTAAATACTCCCCAACTCTCTATACAATTTATATCTTCCAGGAATTCCTTGTCATGCGATACGGCAATTACTGTCCCCATGTAATCCCGTATAGTCGCCGTAATGATTTCGATGCTTTCAATATCCAGGTTATTGGTCGGTTCATCGAGTATGAAGACATCCGGAGTATTGTCCGCTATCATCAGGCAACAGAAGGCGAGGCGCATTTTCTCTCCACCGCTTAGTAACAGGCAAGGTTTGTTCCAGGTAGCTGCCGGAAAAAGATAACGGTTCAGTATCGTTTTCAATTCATGCTCCGGCAACCGGCGGTGATTGAAATGCTCCGCCTGCCCCAGGATAGTCCGGTCATTACGGATAAGCGAATACTCCTGATCCAGATATACAAAACTGAAATCAACACGGATCAGTGTACCGCTGCTTGCCGGGAGTTCTCCGCTAATCAGCTTCAGCAGAGTAGTTTTTCCGCTTCCGTTGTTACCTTCAATATGGAGACGGTCGCCGCTTCGTAGCCGGAAGTGAAGCGGGGATTTCCACAACGGACGGTCGGCGCCTGGATATTGAAAGTTCATTTCTTCTGCCGTAACCAGTATCTTTCCTTCGTGCAGGGCAGAGGCATTGAAGTTTGTTTTCAGCCTTTCGGAAAGAGGAATGGAACTTTTAATCTTTTGCATCTCCTGTTGCAGTTTCTCTGATTTCTCGGCATGTACATCTTTCAGCTTGCTGGAACTTGCTTCCGCTCTGTTCTTTATGGTTCTCATCATAATGCGCGGAGTACCTTTCTTGATGGCGGCTTTCTCTCCCCGTGAGTTCTGTTTTGCTTTCTGCTCCGCTACTTCACGGGCTATCTTGCGGGCGAGGCGCAACGCTTTTTGTTTTTCTTCCAGTTGCTCCTGTAAAGCATTGAGCCGTATGTCCTTCTGTTCTTTGAAGAAGTCGTAATTGCCGCCGTAATAAGCCAGTCCTGTAGGGGATAACTCACAAATGGCGGGCAGCAGGTTCAGTAAAGTGCGGTCGTGGCTGATGAGCAATACGGTTGCCGGAGTACGCTTTACGAAATCATACAGACGTTGGCGTCCCGCACTGTCCAGATGGTTGGTAGGTTCATCCAGTAAGACAACAGCTGGCGCGTGCAATTCCATGCCTGCAAGGAATATGCGTGTCTTCTCCCCGCCACTTAGCCCATGCATCAGGCGGGTGAGGGGAGTGCCGTCCATTCCCCAGGCGGACAGGAAGGCTTGGGCGCGTTCTTCAATGTTCCAGTCGTCGTTCAGAATAACAAAGTGTTTTTCAGAGGCATCTCCATTGAGGATGGCGTACAAGGCTTCCAACTTGTTGTCTATCCGTAGCGTCTGTGCGATGGTTCGGTTATCGTATTGTCCGAAGTGTTGGGGAACGTAATAAAGGGGTTCCTGATGAATGGCTGTTCCGCCGGTAGGAGATAATTCACCTGCGATAATCTGCATGAAAGTAGATTTACCGCAACCATTATTTCCGGTCAGTGCTATTTTCTCTCCCGGATTAACGGATAAGTTTAGGTTTTGGAACAGGGTCTCCTTGTCTGAATGTACATAGCTGAGGTTTCTGATGATAATACTCATAACAAATACTGTGTTTAATGAATAGTGAAAAACAAGATAACATCTCGGGGAAACTTCCGCAGAGGAAGTAAAAGGAGGGAATAGACAAACACAGTATGGGCTAAACATACACGTTTGTGATGCTCAGCGTTCTGAATAATGAAGCATATAAAAGGTGATGTTTACCGAAAGGCTTGTCTTTACTTGGAAATTCTCATTGCAGTATTTGTTAGTTAGCGGTTGCAAAGCTACATAAAATCTTTCGTAGTTTATGCAGGTTGAATGAAAAAACATAGAAAGTTATTTCATCGAATCAGCATCAAATGATAAAGGCAACAAAGCTCCTACACCTTTCACCTCATAAATACCTTTCTCACCATAAAGAAGAATACGCATAGGATGCTTAAAGCGTTTTTCCGTTTCGAGCATCACCTGGCGGCAGGCGCCACAGGGTGGAATAGGATCGTCGAGGAAACCTCGTTCATTGCGTGCAGCTATGGCGAGAGTTTCTACTGCCTGATTGGGATATTGTGAATTGGCATAAAACAGAGTAGTACGTTCCGCGCAAAGCCCCGAGGGATAAGCAGCATTTTCCTGATTGGTACCCGTTACGATTGTACCGTCTGCCAAACGCGCCGCGGCGCCTACGGAGAAGTGTGAGTAAGGCGCATAACTGCGATTGGTTGCTTCACGGGCGGCATCCATCAATTTGCGGTCGGCATCACTTAACTCGCTGTATTCGTATATTTTAAGGTCAATTCGCAAGGTCAAATCTTTCATAAGACGATAAAGTTTTTTGTAATTAATGTTACAAAGTTAGGAAAGAGATTGGTAATTCCAATTCTTTTTATGACTTTTGTACCTCAAAAGTCTACTGTTAGGAAGGGAATTAATGTAATCAAATACCGTTATGAAGAAAATTAATGTGATCAAACTTGCCGTAATCCTGGTATTTCTCACTTGTGCCGTTACCATTCAGGCACAGCGCAAGAATACCCGTTATTCGGAATACATAGAGAAATATGCTCCTCTTGCCGTGCAGCAAATGCAGGAACACAAGATACCTGCCAGTATCACCCTGGCACAAGGTCTACTCGAAAGTGGCGCCGGACAAAGTGAACTGGCTCTTAAGAGTAATAATCATTTCGGCATTAAGTGCGGAAGCAGTTGGCGCGGACGTACGGTGCGGCATGATGATGATGCGCCTAAAGAATGCTTTCGCGCTTACAGCAAACCCAAGGATTCTTATGAAGACCATTCCGCTTTTCTGAAACAGGGTGCGCGTTATGCTTTCCTGTTCGAACTGAAGATTACGGATTATAAAGGTTGGGCGCGCGGGCTGAAGAAAGCCGGATATGCGACAGACCCTTCTTATGCCAACCGTTTGATTACAATAATCGAAGATTACGAGCTTTATAAGTATGACAGTCGCGGCATGAGCAAGAGCGAAGCCCGCAAGTGGGCTAAGGAATTGAAGAAGAAGCCATGGCTTGCCAATCCGCATGATGTGTATATAGCTAACGATATTGCATGTGTAGTGGCACGTGATGGCGATACGTTCCGCTTACTGGGTGGGGAGTTCGATATCAGTTGGAAGAAGTTAGTGAAATACAACGACTTGCATAAGGATTATACGCTGGAAGCCGGTGATATAATCTATCTGAAAGAGAAGAATAAGAAAGCGCCCGAACCACATACCGTTTATATTGTGAAAGACGGCGACTCCATGCACTCCATTTCTCAGAAGTGCGGTATACGGTTGAAGAACTTGTATAAGATGAACCGGAAGGATGATGACTACGTTCCGGAAGTAGGGGACAGGTTGAGGCTGAGATAGTACATGTAATTCTAAATATAAACATTACACCCATGAAAACACCCTATCTATTCCTATCGTTGTTGGCAGCGTCAACTCCTGCTTTTGTATCCGGACAAGTGAATAAGACTGTATCGGTATTAGAGATTTATGACACTGAGACGGGTAAGCGCACCGTACTTAAAGAGTATCCCTATCTTATCGAAGCGCCCAACTGGACAGTAGACGGGCAATACCTTATATATAATAGTAAAGGTAAACTGTATAAGGTGGCGATAGACGACGCTGCATCGGATGTGGAAATTCCCACCGGCTTTGCCAATCGTTGTAACAACGACCATGTGCTGTCGGTTGACGGTAAAGAGATTGCCATCAGTCACGGTACTAAGGAAGACGGTCAGTCGCGCATCTACACTCTGCCTATTACGGGTGGCGCTCCTACGCTGGTTACGCCGATGGGGCCAAGTTATTTGCACGGATGGTCGCCCGATGGGAAGACGTTGGCGTACTGTGCCGACCGGAAAGGTAATTACGACGTGTACATTATTCCTGCCCGTGGTGGCGAAGAAGTCCGCCTGACGGATGCACCCGGTCTGGACGATGGACCTGAATACTCGCCTTGTGGTAACTACATCTGGTTCAATTCCGTTCGTACGGGGTTGATGCAAGTGTGGCGCATGCGGGCGGATGGAGCGGAACAGACACAAATGACGTTCGACAAAGACCGCAACTCCTGGTTTCCGCACATATCTCCGGATGGGGAACAGGTTGTGTTTATCTGTTATAAGAAGGGGGATGTAGCGCCGGGCGATCACCCGTTTGGTAAAGACGTGGAGCTTCGCGTGATGCCGGCAAAAGGTGGAAAGCCGCAGACGGTGGTCAGTTTGTTTGGCGGACAGGGTACTATCAATGTAAACTCCTGGTCGCCGGATAGTAAGCGGTTTGCATTTGTTTCTTATATTAGGGCTAAGGCTGAATAAAGATAGAACTCTGTACCTCTATATCTTCGTCTTCAATCATATCCGAAAATGTACAGGGTGTCCGATATCGGACACCCTCCTTTTTTCTCTATCACCTCGTTTTCAGGCATTTACGTTTTTGGCACGCATTTAGCATATATATAAATGTGAGTAACATGTCTGTTCGTTTTCGACGATGGACAAGCACCGGAAACCGGAAGTAATAAACAACTCAATACCAGGAAATAATAAATAACTCAATATTCACTATGGACAGAGAAATACCAAAAGAAGTGCGTAATAAAGAACGCAACAAGAAGATTATCCGCTACGGAGGCATAGGCGTGGCAGTTATAGTAGTTATCAGCGTACTTATCTCGTTGATGCGTACAGGAGTCAAGACGAAGGACCTGGTACTCTCTACGGTAGATAAAGGTACGATTGAAGTCAGTGTCAGCGCGTCGGGAAAAGTGGTGCCGGCATTCGAGGAGATTATCAACTCACCCATCAATACCCGCATCATGGAGGTGTATAAGAAAGGTGGAGACAGCGTGGACGTAGGTACGCCGATTCTGAAACTCGACCTGCAAAGCGTAGAGACGGACTACAAGAAACTGTTGGACGAAGAGCAGATGCGCAGTTACAAACTCGACCAGCTACGGGTGAACAACCAGACTAAACTGAACGACCTGTCGATGAAGATTAAAGTCTCTGCCATGCAACTGAACCGTAAGAAGGTGGAACTGCGCAATGAGCAGTATCTCGACAGTCTGGGTTCGGGGACTACCGACAAGGTGCGTCAGGCGGAACTTAGCTACAACGTGGCAGAGTTGGAATATGAGCAACTGAAACAGCAGTACGACAATGAGAAGGAAGTGCTTGCCGCCGAGTATAAGGTTCAGGAACTGGATTTCAGCATCTTCCGCAAGGGGCTTGCCGAGATGAAGCGTACGCTGGACGATGCGCAGGTTCGTTCTCCGCGGAAGGCTATTCTTACTTACATTAATAACCAGATTGGTGCGCAGGTTTCGCAAGGCAGTCAGCTTGCTGTAATCTCCGACCTTAGCCACTTCAAGGTGGAGGGCGAGATTGCCGATACGTATGGCGACCGTGTGGCTGCCGGAGGTAAGTCGGTGGTGAAGATTGGGAATGAGAAGCTGGAAGGTACGGTGAGCAGTGTGACGCCGTTGTCGAAGAATGGGGTGATTTCGTTTACTGTGCAGTTGAGTGAGGATAACCACCGTCGTTTGCGTTCGGGGTTGAAAACGGATGTGTATGTGATGAATGCGGTGAAGGAGGATGTGATGCGGATTGCGAATGCTTCTTATTATGTGGGGCGCGGCGAGTACGAACTCTTTGTACGCGACTCGGACGAGGAAATCGTGAAGCGTAAAGTGCAACTGGGTGACAGTAACTTTGAGTATGTGGAGGTTATCAGTGGTTTGCAGGCGGGCGACCAGGTGGTGGTGAGCGATATGAGTCAGTATAAGAATAAGAATAAGTTGAAGCTGAAATAGTGTGCGGGAGAGTATCCCAATTCTCCTCCTCCTGGGAGGAGGAGTACCCGCAGGGGGAGGTGGTAGGTAAAACAAATACCTATTAATCATAACTCTAAGGAATTCTTTCTGC
>QMCD01000080.1_pt1 | contig 65876 bp, 63 predicted proteins | sample 1821841 | NCBI WGS metagenome assembly QMCD01 (sample SAMN01991225, study PRJNA193472) | Termite gut metagenome, whole genome shotgun sequencing project. | isolation source: worker | host: Macrotermes natalensis
GCTTCCGACCTCGGCTTTGTCGTCGCGCCGCGCTTAAATGCCGCCGGACGGCTCGCCGACATGAGCCTGGGCATTCGATGCCTGCTCGCCGATGATGAGCAAGAAGCGTTGCGCTACGCGCAGGAGTTGGACACACTGAACCTCACCCGCCGCGACGTTGAAGCGCACATACAGCAAGAAGCGCTCAATGATATTGAACAATTCGACGACCAGAAAATGAACCATTGTTTTTCATTATGCGTGGCGCGGCCGGAGTGGCATCCGGGCGTGATCGGCATTGTCGCTTCGCGATTGAAAGAACGCTTCTTTCGCCCGACCATCGTATTCGGCAGCGCCGATCTCGAAGAAAACGGTGATGTGTTGCGCGGCTCCGGCCGTTCAATCCCGGGGTTGCATATGCGCGACGCGCTGGACATTGTCGCCAAGCGGGCGCCGCATATCATGAACAAATTCGGCGGACACGCAATGGCCGCGGGGTTAACCTTGAACCGGGAGCATTTTGATGAATTCTGCGCGCTTTTTGAAGAAGTTGCCCGCGAAACGCTGACCGCGGAACAACTGCACCGCGTCATCGAATCCGACGGTGCGCTGTCGGGGCAATCGCTTTCATTCGCATTGGCGCAGGCGTTAAACGAGCACGTCTGGGGGCAATGTTTTCCACTACCGCTCTTTGACAATATCTTTCGCGTTACCCGACAGAAAACCATGGCGGGAAAGCATTCCCGTTTATCGCTGGTATTGGATGGCAAAACCTTTGAAGCGGCACTGTTCGGCGATACGACGCCGTTGCCTGAAGCCATACTCGCTGTTTATCGCATCGAAGTACGCGAATACCAAGGCATGCAATCGCTGCAACTGATCATCGTCCACTGGTGGCCGAGTGAAGAAATACACGCTTAAAGAACATCCGGCGCTACAGCATTTTCCGCGTGAGCATAACGCAATAAAACACGTAATTTGCGCCATTCATCGTTATCCATCATGTCGGGTAAAAGTATTGCCGTACCCTTTGCGCCACTTCCTTCTTCGCGCCAGACCAGTGTGACAAAATGGTTGCCGACATAATAACCGTCTTGCAACATGGCGCGCTTCATAACATGCGATCCACTTTCGTCTCCATGCAAATTCTCCAGAAGCAAAGTACCGTCGGCGCTTAATGCGAACGCCACGAGTGGCCGGTAACTCCTCTTTCGGGCAACGAGCTTTTGCCACACCCAATATGCCCACGCCAAAATTAAAACATTCGCGGTCAGAACAACCCACCACGGGCAAGGCAACGTCCACAACAAAGCGGCGGTCAACACCGCTACTGCCGGAATGAAAAAACCGAGCCGCTTTGAACGCCGCAACATGATATGAACGCGCGGCGTCTGCTTCATCGCCAATGAAACGGGTTGATTAAAAGCCGCCGGTTAAACCGGCTTGGCATTGGCCAATGCCAGCCAAGTCTCGACAACCGTATCGGAATTAAGCGAAATGGTGGAAATACCCTGATCGACCAGCCATTGCGCAAAATCGACGTGATCCGACGGCCCTTGCCCACAAATACCTATATAACGATCCTTGCCGCGACAGGCGGCAATCGCCATCGCCAGCATTTTTTTCACCGCCGGATCGCGTTCATCGAAAATTTCGGCAATCGCTCCGCCGGAATCGCGATCGAGACCAAGCGTTAACTGCGTCATATCGTTGGAACCGATTGAGAATCCGTCAAAATATTCGAGAAATTCCGACGCCAGCAACGCGTTCGACGGCACTTCGCACATCATGATCAAACGCAAACCGTTCTTGCCGCGCTCCAAACCGTTTTTCTTGAGCAATTCGACCACGCCTTGCGCCTCTTTCAACGTGCGTACAAACGGAATCATGATTTCCACGTTGGTCAAACCCATTTCGTCACGCACGCGACGCATTGCCCGGCATTCCAACGCGAAACAATTGTAAAATTCCTTGGACAGATAACGCGATGCGCCGCGGAAGCCAATCATCGGGTTTTCTTCATGCGGTTCATAATGGTCACCGCCAAGCAGGTTGAAGTACTCGTTCGATTTGAAGTCGGATAACCGCACGATTACCTTCTTCGGATAAAACGCCGCGGCAATCGTAGCAACGCCTTCGGCAATCTTGGCCACAAAAAACTCGACCGGATCGCTGTAGCCCATAATGCGCTCGCGAATTTCGCGCTTCAATTCGTTGGGCAACGTATCAAATTCAAGCAGCGCCCGCGGGTGAATACCGACATTGCGGTTAATAATAAATTCCAACCGTGCCAAACCGACGCCTTCGTTAGGCAGGCGGCAGAAACCAAACGCCAGCTCAGGATTGCCGACATTGATCATGATCTTCACCGGAATTTCCGGCATCTTGCTCAATGCGATTTCCTTCACTGAAACATCCAGCATACCTTCGTAAACTTTTCCAGTATCGCCTTCCGCGCAAGACACCGTCACTTCGGCGTTTTCCGCCAAAACGCTCGTGGCATCGCCGCAACCGACCACCGCCGGAATGCCCAGCTCGCGGGCAATAATTGCCGCGTGGCAAGTACGGCCGCCGCGGTTCGTGACAATCGCTGCCGCCCGCTTCATCACCGGCTCCCAATCGGGATCGGTCATGTCGGCCACCAGCACATCGCCTTTCTGCACGCGGTCCATTTCGGTAATGGATTTCACCACCCGCACCCGTCCCTGCCCGACTTTCTGCCCGATAGCGCGACCGGACGTCAGCACTTTGCTGCTGCCTTCGACTTGGTAACGACGCAGCACATCCGCCGACTCGCGCGACTTCACCGTTTCCGGACGTGCTTGCAGGATATAAAGTTTTCCGTCAACACCGTCGCGCCCCCATTCGATATCCATCGGCCGCTGATAGTGCGCTTCGATCTTCATCGCAAAGCGCGCCAGCTCCTCAATCTCGGCATCGGTAATCGAAAACACCAAGCGTTGCGCTTCCGGCACCTCCACGGTTTTGGTCGAACGTCCCGCCGCCTGATCGTCGGCAAAAATCATTTTCAGCGCCTTGCTGCCGGTAATCTTGCGCAAAATTGCCGGGCGATTGGCTTCAAGATTCGGCTTATACACATAAAATTCATCGGGGTTCACCGTACCTTGCACCACCGTTTCACCCAAACCATACGCCGAAGTGATGAATACCACCTGATCAAACCCCGATTCGGTATCCATCGTAAACATCACGCCCGCCGCGCCGACGTCACTGCGCACCATGCGTTGTACGCCGGCCGATAACGCCACTTCGCTATGGGCAAAACCCTGGTGAACGCGATAAGCGATGGCACGATCATTATAGAGCGACGCGAACACTTCCCTGATCGCGTCCAATACGCTGTCAATACCGCGGATATTCAAAAATGTTTCCTGCTGCCCGGCAAATGAAGCGTCGGGTAAATCCTCGGCAGTTGCCGACGAACGCACGGCAAAAGAAGCATCGGGCAAATCCCGGGTCAGCTTTCCATAAGCGGCGCGAATATCCGCTTCCAGCATTTTCGGAAACGGCGCCGTCGCCACCATGTCGCGCACCTCACGCCCGACCTTCGCCAACGCGACAACATCGTCGATATTCAGTCCTTCGAGCTTTTTGTTGATGGCGTCGGTTAAGCCGTTGGTTTCCAAAAACTCGCGAAATGCATACGCAGTGGTCGCAAACCCGCCGGGAACACGAATTCCCGATTGGGTCAACTGGCTGATCATTTCACCCAGCGAAGCATTTTTGCCACCGACAATTTCCACGTCGGTCATACGCAGGTTTTCAAAAGGAAGGATACGCGCGGAAGACTTCGTGCTCGAACTCATGATGCGATTTAGGCTCCAAATTTGAAATAACGAGGAAGAGGGCGAAAGTGTCGCCCTCAAAGCTTTGGTATTCTAACCGTTTAGGCCTGCTGTGTCAGATATGGCCTGCGTCATGGATATGCAGGACAGCACAAGCATATGACATCAGCGAGGGGTTTTTATTGTTGCCTACAAACAGCCAAGCTTTATCATTTTTATCTTGAGCATCGCTTCGGGGCAAAAATCGCGCCGCGTAGGCAAACGGGCAACGCACAGCCGGAACCGACATAACCATCCACTTGGCTGAGGCGGACAATCGATACAAAATAGCGGTACAGGCCGCAAGTATGAAACCGTGTTCTGTTACCAGCTGCCTGAATCTTGGCCGCCGTCTGCCGCTTTCTCTCCCTGCGCGATCAAAATGCTGCAATGCACACGATCCATGAGCTTCGCACCAGTCGAGCCTTTCCACCAGCGGGCGGCAAAGTTTTGCTCACGCTTATGCCCGAGAATCAAAAGATCGATATTCAGTTCGTCGACAAGTTTGGCGATCACATCCAGCGGTTCGCCGGTCATTGCGTACGCGCGCGCCGGCAAGCCGTGTGCCGCGAGAAACATTTGCGCGGATTCCAAATCTTTTTCGGCAAGCTTGGCGTCCTGCTCGAAAGCCAGCGCCGGAACATATTCGCCCGCCAGTGTATAAACGGCCAAATCGTGCACCACCGCCACGAGATGAATTTCTGATTCATGCAGATTAAGCGCCAGGCACTCTTCCAATGCTTGACGGCTTGAACTGGAACCATCGTATGCCACTAGAACCCGTTTATGCATCTTTTGCCTCCTGTTCCCGTTTCCCAAAATACATTATTCGTCACATATTATTATACGCTATGCCGTTTCGCTCATTGCGCATGGGAAGCGCCGCACAGCAACAATGCCGATGAAGTCAGGCTTTGCCAGATATCCCGATAAGCGTTATCGGCAACCAGTCCTTTTGCCGAGGCATCAAGTTTCGCCAACGCGTTGAGCAGCTTCGGCAAATCGGCATTGGGTATACGTCGCGCAGCCTTTTCCATTGCCGCCTGCCGCCGACCCCATATCCGCGCTTCGCGCACAGCCTGAGTAACGGACGTCCCGCGCAAAACATTGGCACGAATAGCGCATAACGCATGAACGTCTTCGGCGAACTGCCAAACCAACAGCGTCGGCGCTTCACCCTCTTGTTGTAACGAGTAAATCAGGCGCGTCACACGCGGCGCATCGCCAGCAAGCCACGCTTCGGATAACGCGTAAACATCGTAACGCGCCACATCGGCAATGGCGGATTCGATTTTCGCCGCATCGAGCTCGCCGTCGGGAAACAGAAGCGCCAGTTTTTCGATTTCCTGCTGTGCCGCGAGCAGATTGTTTTCGTAATGCAGCGCGAGCATTGCCAGCGCATCGGGCGTCGCACGCAAGCCACGTTTTTTCAGGCGTGTTTCAAACCAGCGCGACAACGCTTCACGCGCCAGCGGCTGGACCGGCACGACAACAGCCGCTGCGCTCAACGCCTTGAACCAGGACGTCGCCTGCATCGCACGGTCAGCGCGCGGCAACGTAATCATCGTCACTTGCCGATCATCAAGCGCTTGGGCGTGATTTTCCAGAACTTTCGCGCCATCCACGCCGGGCTTTCCGGTCGGAATGCGCACATCCAGCAAGCGCCGATCGCCGAACAAGCCGAGATTACCGCCAGCAACGCGAAAACTGTCCCATTTAAAACCTTGCTCCACCACAAACACTTCGCGCTCCGCACAACCGGCTCGAACCGCTGCCGCGCGAATCGCGTCGCCTGCCTCCTGAACGAACAGCGGTTCGTCGCCATGGATCAGATAAAGCGGCGCCAATGTTTGCGCCAGATGTTTTTCCAGGTCTTCAAGGCTGGTAAACGTCACCATGAATATTTATTCGGGACGTTTCGCTCTTTGCATACGACGCAAAAGCTGCTGCGCTGTATCGCGGTTCATCTCGTCGATAATTTCCTGCTCCTGAATCTCGCGCGCCAAGCGTTCGCTGTCATCATAAAGATAAGTACGCTCAATCATGATCCGGTCCGGCAGCATCCAGTCCTCGCCATTTTTATCGAATAGACGGAAAGAAACCTTGCGCGTCAATGCGTATTCACGCGCGCGCCCACCGGAAGAAAGCGAAAGCACTTCTTTGTCGTCATCGACCTCAATAAACGCCAGCGTCACCTCGGCATCTTTTGGATGATCCACCACCTGAAAACCGCTGATGCCGCCCAGCAGGATTTTCATTTCGTTGGCAAGACGAGGCGCGCGCGCGCCGTCAATATAAATCGAGCGAAATACGTAGCTGACATTGCCACGCAAATGAAAACCGCAAGCGGTAAGCAAAGGGAAAATGCCCGCAAGCAATGAGGCTTGCACAATACGGCGGCGTGTTAAATTAAACGACAACATTGACCAACCTTCCCGGTACCACAACAATTTTTTTGACAGGCTTGCCTTCGATATGGCGCTGCGCCTCTTCGCTGGCGCGCGCCAGCGCTTCAATTTCGTCGCGCGATGCCGTTGCCGGCACCGGCAGCTTACCGCGCAACTTGCCGTTCACCTGTAAGACAAGCTCTATTTCATCCCGCTGCAACGCGCTTTCATCGACCTCAGGCCATGGCGCGTCGAGCAAATTGCCAAAGCTTTGATCAAACTTGAGCTTTTCCCACAAAACATACGTGATGTGCGGCACGATAGGATAAAGCACGCGCAGCAAAATACTCAGCCCCTCGCCAACCGCCATTTGCGCCGCCGCATCGCCGCTATCGAACGCATCAAGCGCATTGAGCATTTTCATTGCGGCGGAAACTACCGTATTGTACTGAATGCGCTCGTAGTCAAAATTCGCTTGTTTTAGCGTGCTATGAATGTCAAAACGCAACTGGCGCGCCGCTTTGCTTTGCGCTTTCCAGTCGACATTTTGGTCAAAAGCAATATTGGTTTGCGCGACGACGTATTGCCACAAACGGCGCAGGAAACGATTCGCGCCCTCAACACCGGTATCCGACCATTCGAGCGTTGCCTCAGGATGCGACGCAAACATCACAAATAAGCGCGCCGTGTCCGCGCCATAGCGATCGATCAAATCCTGCGGATCAACGCCGTTGCGTTTCGATTTGGACATCGTGCCGATACCCGCGTACGTGATCTCCTTGCCGTCGTCTTTGGCGCGCGCGCCGGTGATTTTACCCTGTACGTCACGCTCCAGATCGACCTCTTCCGGCGCGTAATAATCAATACCGCCCTTTTCCGTGCGCCGCTCAAAAATATGGTTGAGCACCATGCCTTGCGTCAGCAAACGTTCAAACGGCTCGTCAAACGACACCAACCCCATGTCGCGCATCGCTTTCGTCCAGAAGCGTGCGTAAAGCAAATGCAGGATCGCGTGCTCAATGCCGCCGATGTATTGATCCATCGGCATCCAATAATCGTTGCGGCGATCAACCATCGTATCGGCGTCCGGGCAGGTGTAGCGCATGAAATACCAACACGAATCGACAAAAGTATCCATCGTGTCGGTTTCGCGCTTCGCCGGTTGCCCGCATTGCGGACAAATACAATTGATAAAATCGTTACGCTTATTGAGCGGATTGCCGCTGCCGTCGGGAATGCAATCTTCCGGCAAAATTACCGGCAAATCCTTTTCCGGCACCGGCACCGCGCCACAACTCGGGCAATGAATGATCGGGATCGGCGTGCCCCAATAACGTTGCCGCGAAATGCCCCAGTCGCGCAACCGGAACGTGATTTTCTTTTCGCCCAGCCTTTTGGCGGCCAAATCCGCCGCGACTTTCTCGATGGCATCCTGTGACGACAAGCCGTCATACACACCGCTGTTCACGCAATGCCCGCGTTGCTTGTCTTCGTACCATTCCTGCCAGCCATCGAGTGAAAATGCTTCGCCGCCAACCGCGATCACCTGCTTGATCGGAATGCCGTATTTCTGCGCAAAAGCAAAATCACGTTCGTCGTGCGCGGGCACGCCCATTACTGCGCCGTCGCCATAACTCATCAATACGTAATTGCCGACCCACAACGGCACTTCCTCGCCGGTAAGCGGATGCGTGACCGCAAAACCGGTCGGCATCCCTTTTTTCTCCATCGTCGCCATATCGGCTTCCATCACGCTGCCGCGTTTGCATTCGTCGATGAATGCCGCCAGTTCCGTATTATTTTTTGCCGCCGCCGTTGCCAATGGATGCTCGGCAGCCACCGCGCAAAACGTCACGCCCATGATCGTATCGGCGCGCGTCGTAAACACGAACATCTTGCCGTCGCCGATCAACGTGCCGTCGTCGCCATGAATCGTGTGGCTGAAGGCAAAACGCACACCGACGCTCTTGCCGATCCAGTTCGCCTGCATCGTACGTACGCGCTCCGGCCAATCGGTCATCTCGTCGAGCTTCGACAACAATTCTTCGGCGTAATCGGTAATGCGCAAGTAATACATCGGGATCTCACGCTTTTCAATCAGCGCGCCGGAGCGCCAGCCGCGCCCATCGATCACCTGCTCGTTGGCCAACACGGTTTGGTCGACCGGATCCCAGTTCACCGTACCGGTTTTCAGATAGGCAATGCCCTTCTCCAGCATTTTCAAAAACAACCATTGATTCCAACGGTAATACGCCGGATCGCAGGTCGCCACCTCGCGCGACCAGTCGATTGCCAACCCCATCGCCTGCATCTGCTTTTTCATGTACGCGATGTTGTCGTACGTCCACTTGGCAGGCGCTTCATGGCTTTTCATCGCCGCATTTTCCGCGGGCAGCCCGAACGCATCCCAACCCATCGGCATCAAAACATTATGGCCTTTCATGCGCAAATAGCGATACATCACATCGTTGATCGTGTAATTGCGCACATGCCCCATATGCAGCTTGCCGGACGGATACGGCAACATTGAAACACAATAAAATTTCGGTTTTTTACTCCGCTCATCGACGCGATAAACATCGGCGTTGCGCCATGCCGCCTGCGCCGCGGCTTCGGCCTGCTGTGGTTGGAAAATCTCTGTCATTACAATCTCGAAAAGAGGAAACTCTCGCGATTATACGGCTTTCGGCGCCCGGATTTCGGAAGGCCAAGCGTTAACATCTTTTGCATTTCAATCTGTGAACGCGTAAAATGCTTTCGGTTTATATGCCGCTTGTGTTGCAAAAAAGCCTCTCGGTATGAAGGAAACCGTATACCAACGATTGACAGGAGAATGACAAATCATGGCGTCGACTATCCAAAACCTTGAGCTTTTCGTCCGCACTGCGCTGGAAAAGGGTATTCCCAAACCCGAAATCGAGCAGCGCCTGCACGAGGCGGGTTGGCCTGCAGACCAGATCAAAAACGCGCTGAACCAGTTTGCCGACATCCCCTTCGTTGTGCCCGTTCCCAAGCCACACCCTTATCTTTCGGCACGCGAAACTTTTTACTATTTGCTGCTGTTCACCACGCTGTATCTCAGCGCCTATTACCTTGGCAATTTGCTGTTCAGTTTTGTCGATCTAATTTTCCCCGACCCAATAGCACCGAGGAATGCCGACTGGCAAACGGTGAAAAGGAATATTCGCCTGCCTGTATCGTTTCTTGTCATTGCCTTCCCACTCTTTCTATTCATGTCTTGGCGCATTCAGCGAGAATTGGCCAGCAACCCGGTCAAACGCCTGTCAGCTATTCGTCGCTGGCTGACTTACCTAACGCTGTTTGTCGCCGCCAATTGTGTGATCGGCGATCTGGTGATGCTGATCTATAACTTCTTGGGCGGTGAGCTAACGATCCGTTTTTGCCTCAAGGCGCTCATTGTCGGTATGATCGCGGGAACAATTTTGGGGTTTTATTTATGGGATTTGCGTGAAGAGGAGCGCGAAACATGAATCGCTCGACTGTAATGAAAGGATTGGCGGCGGCGGTTTCTACGATAGTCATTGCCTCACTCGTCGGAGCGGCCTTTGTGCTTGAGTCGCCGATGAAACAGCGGGAACGTCGCTTGGATGAACGCCGTTTACAGGATGTCAAGGAGATTTCCAATTCCATCCAAAGTTATGCGAAAAAACACAACATGCTACCTCAGGGCTTGGCAACTCTTGAAGAAGAAGCGCGAACAGAAGCAGGAAAACGCCGTCCTCCTACCGATCCAGAGACTCATGCTCCCTACGAATATGAAGTACTCGACGCACAGTCTTGGCAATTATGCGCTGTATTTTCACTGCCATCGGCCGACGTAAACGGGCAAACTTATTACGAAGCATGGCGACGCGATCACGGCGCTGGAAAACAGTGCTTTAAATACACGCGCAACAACAACACAGAATCCCGGTAACCAACTGCCAACGGGAAGTGAGATATATAAGCTTCTGCTTCCGTCGATATAATCAACGCGGCACTACCGCGTACACATTGCCCTCTTTCGACTGCCAAATCATTTGGTCGGCATCAAGATAAGGTTGTGCCGTTGCCGCCGAGCCGTCTGTCGCCATACGGCCAAGGTAATGGCCGTCTTCATTGTCGAAAACATGCAGGTAGCCATCAACATCGATCACGGCAATGTTGCTCCCCAAAAACTGCGGACCGCTCGGCCAGCGCCCCGCCAAAGTATCATTCTTCCAGACGCTGGCGCCGTTTTTTTTGTCGAGCGCATGTACTGTGCCTTTATCGTCGGAAACATAAAGGTACTGCTCATCGGCGGCAATGCCCGAATAGCTCGGAATATCGCGCGTCCATGTCGACGTACCGCGTAGAATATCAAAACAGGCAATGCGTCCCTGAAAAGCTGCGGAACAAACCTGATTTTCTTCGATCAACGGGCGACTGGTCACGTCGGCGATACGTTCAAGTTCGGTCGCACCTTTGGGAACAGCAACGGCGACATCCCAAGCAACATTGCCGCTTTCCAAATCAACGGCAAGCAAACGCCCGCCCGCCGTGCCAAAAAACAAAGCGCCCCTGGTGACCGCGCCCCCCTGATGATTGCGCACGATCAGCGACGGCAAACTGCGCTGAAACATCCACTTCGCGGCACCATCATGAGCCGCCAACGCCTGCACGCGATTATCTGCAGTGAACACAACAACCAAATCGTCCGATACCGAAGGCGGCGCCACGACTTCGCTGGAAACGCGTGTCCGCCAGCGTTCGTTGCCGTCCGCGTCGAGCGCGATCACTTCGCCATTGGCCGTACCAACCGCGACCAACGAATCGTCTGCGCCCGGCCCGGCGGACAGCACGGTTTTAGTATCAATGTTCCATTGGATACTGCCGTTTTCGCTGTTAATGCGCTGCACTTTCCCGGATTTTGACGCCACATACACCGCATCTGCCGTTACCGCCGGCGAAAAGCCCGGCGCGACGTCACCACCCGGCGATACACGCCATTCTATGGCTGCCGGAGCGTTTGGCGCATTGGCGGCCAGCTTGGGCGGCTTCTTATTGCTGGAAGAGCAGCCGCCAATAATCAAACAACTCAGCAGAATCAATGCAAAAAATCGTTTCATAAATTTTCTTTAGGCGTTTCGTTTACTGCGGCCATCGGGCTTGCCGGACCGCCGAGCGCGTCGAGTTTGGTTTGCACAACCGTACGATATTGGCCGCCGCTTTCTTTGGCCTCAAGTTTCAGCAAGGCGCTCTGATACGCGGCGCGCGCTTCGTCGGTTTTGCCAACACCAAACAGCGCGTCGCCACGCAAGTCGGCATAAATCGCTTCATATGCCGGTTTATGTTTGGCGTCGAGAACGCGCAACGCGTCCTCGAATTTTTGTTGGCCTATCATCAGTTCGGCAAGGCGGTAACGGGCGATCTGCTTGAGATCGTCTTCCGTCGCGCGATCAATCACCCACTGCAATTGCGCCTGCGCTTCATCCGTTTTATCGCCGTGCCACAGCGCCTGCGCATAAAGCAACGCGGCGCGCGGCGCGTATCCGGTACCGCCGTAGTCCGAAACCAGTTGCGTCATCGCTTCACGAGCACGGGTATCGTCTTCTTTGACAAGCGCGTCGCTTACGGCAAAATAAAGCGTTGACGCGGCATCGTTACGCTGGTTCTGCCAATAACGCCAGCCCATAACCGCCGCAATGACTAAAATAACGCCTACCACAATGGTCACCAAATAGCCGCCCCACTGGTTCCACCATGCTTTGAGGTCTTCGATTTGTTCGCGTTCCTGATGATCGTATACAGCCATGTTGTCTTCCCTTGAAAAGTCTTGAATTTCTGAAGGTCTGTTATTTTATACGCAGAAATGAATTTGTGCGGGTTTTACGCGCCCCGCGTGTTTTCAAATTGCTCATTAAGCCACTTCGGCAAAGCAGTGACGGCAACCCGCTCCTGCTCGGCACGCCCGGCCTCATTGGTTTTATCGTTTTCGCGTAACCACTTCACCGTAACTTCCTGATTTTGCGCCTCGTCGTCACCGACAATCAGTGCGATGCGCGCGCCTTTGGCGTCGGCTTTTTTCATCTGCACCTTGAAATTACCGCCACCGGCATTCATCTCCACAAAAAAACCCTGGTCGCGCAACATTTCGGCGATACGCCAGGAAAAACCGGCGGCATTCTCTCCCAAAAAAGCAAGATAAATCAGCGGCATTTCCGTAATGCGCGCACCGGAATCCTGCAACAGCAGAATCAGCCGCTCAATACCGGCCGCAAATCCGCAAGCCGGTGTCGGCTTACCGCCAAGTTGTTCAAACAGGCCATCGTAACGCCCGCCACCCGCGACCGTCCCTTGCGCGCCGAGCTTGTCGGTCACCCACTCAAAAACAGTACGGTTGTAATAATCCAGCCCGCGTACGAGGCGGGTGTCTATATCAAAGTGCAGCCCCGCCTCTTTAAGCAGCTTTTGCAGCGTATCAAAATGAGCGCGTGCGTCGGCACCAATATGATCGATCATGCGCGGCGCACGTCCGATCACCGACTGCATTGTCGGATTTTTTGAATCCAGAATACGCAACGGATTACGATGCAGGCGGCGTTGAGAATCATCGTCGAGCACATCCATATGCTGTGAAAAATAAGCAATCAGCCGCTCGCGATAGGCACGGCGATCCGCGGCGTCGCCGATCGTGTTAATTTTCAGCGTCACCATCCCGTCCAACCCAAGCGCTTTCCACAAACGCGCCAGCAAAATAATCTGCTCGGCGTCGACATCGGGACCGGAAAAACCCAGTGCTTCGACATCAAGCTGGTAAAACTGCCGATAACGCCCTTTTTGCGGGCGCTCATGGCGAAACATTGGGCCGACCGTCCAAACCCGTTGGCCTCGCTCATAGGTAAAATTGTGCTCAATCGCGGCGCGGACAATCCCGGCGGTCGCTTCCGGCCGCAGCGTCAAGCTTTCCTGTGAGAGCGAATCCTCGAATGTGTACATTTCTTTTTCGACAACATCGGTCGTCTCACCGATGCCGCGCACGAAAAGCGCCGTATTTTCCACCACCGGCATGCGTACAAATTGATAGCCGTACTGCTCGAATACCCGCCGTGCCGTATCCTCAAGATAAAGCCACAACCGGCCATCAGCCGGCAGAATATCATTCATGCCGCGAACGGCCTGCAGCTTTTTATTCATCGTGGAAATTCCTTCGCTTCGTTTTTTGCTTCGCTTCCCGCATTACCATAATGCTGACGCACATAATCCTCAATCATTGCCTGAAATCGTTCGGCAATACGCTCGCCGCGCAATGTAGCCACTTTTTCACCGTCTACATACACAGGCGCTGCCGGTGTCTCATCCGTCCCCGGCAGCGAAATCCCTATATTCGCCATCTTCGATTCGCCGGGTCCGTTGACCACGCAACCCATCACGGCAACGCGCATATGTTCAACGCCGGGATATTGTACGCGCCAAACCGGCATTGCCTCGCGCAGATAATGCTGAATTCGCGCTGCCAATTGCTGAAAAAACGTACTGGTCGTACGGCCGCATCCCGGACACGACGTCACCATCGGCGTAAACGCGCGCAACCCCATCGTTTGCAAAATTTCCTGCGCGACTCTCACCTCTTCGGCACGCGCAACGTCCGGTTCAGGCGTAATCGACACGCGAATGGTATCGCCAATGCCCTCTTGCAGCAAAACCGCAAGCGCGGCGGCAGAGGCAACAATGCCTTTACTGCCAATACCGGCTTCGGTTAAACCCAAATGCAGCGCGTAATCGCCGCGCTGCGCCAGCGCTCGGTACACAGCAATCAGTTCCTGAACTTCGGAAACCTTGCAGGAAAGTACGATGCGCTCGGCAGAAAGTCCCAGCGTTTCCGCCGCCTGCGCGCTTTCCAGCGCCGACGCCACCAACGCTTCCTGCATGACCCTCGGCAACGGTAACGGCATTGGACGTTGTTGATTGGTGTCGAGTAAACGCGCCAAAACCTGTTGATCCAGCGAACCCCAGTTCACGCCGATGCGTACCGGCTTGCCAAAACGCAACGCCATATCGACCAGCTGCGCAAAGTGATTATCGCGTTTTTCACCCTGCCCGACATTGCCGGGGTTGATACGCAGCTTGGATAATGCCTCGGCGCAGGCCGGTTCATCGGCAAGCAGCTTATGCCCGTTGTAATGGAAATCGCCGACCAACGGCACCATGCAGCCCGCCTGATCCAAACGCTCGCGGATATGCGGCACGGCTTTGGCCGCCGCCGGTGTGTTCACCGTCACCCGCACCAGCTCCGAACCGGTGTCTGCAAGAGTGCACACCTGCCGCACGGTCGTATCAATATCGGCGGTATCGGTATTGGTCATCGACTGCACGACAATCGGCGCGTCACCACCGATACGCACGATGTTATCGCGGTGGCGAATCAATACCTGACGGCTTTTTCGACGCGACGGAAAATCAGAATTCATCAAATCGGCTATTCGAGCGTCAAACGGGTAACGCCGTCGTTCGGCGAAATTTTAAAGCCAACCGGATGGCCGCGAAAATTGACCCGCACCGCCTCGCCTTTTCCCAACACCACCGACAGCGGCGCTTTACCGTAAAGTTTTTTTTGTTCGCCGCCCTGCGCCAAACCATAAAACAAGGATTTATTATCAGCGTCGCGCACTTCTACCCATGACTGCCCGTCAAAGATCATTTCCAATTCGGCATCTCCGGGAAGCGGCTGTGCGCTGCCGTTCGCCACCACGGCAAGCGGCGGGCTCAGCGTTGTTGCCGGCGCTTCCATCACATCCGGCATCGTCACCGGTGCTCCCGTTGACTCAGCGGATATGGGCAACGATGGCGATGCCTCAAGCGGCGCCGTTTCTTCACCGAGCAGAACCATTGCCGACGGCGGCAATATCTGCTCCGCCAGATCGATTGTCTGCGACATCACTTCTTCCGCCACCGGCTTTGGCGCAGCCATTTCCTGCAGGCTTTCCAGCCACGCTTCGATTTTGGGTTTGAACAACAGTACAATAAAAAACAGTGCAAGAATCATCAGCACAACCAGCCAACGCCAGATTTTTCGTTGCGTACGCGGAAAATCGTTATCTGCTGATAACGACGGCATGGACGACATGGGCAGCTTGACACTGATCGCCGCCGGGCTGATTTCCGCTTGAGGTTCGGGCGGCAACGCCGCCAGCGCCGTATTTGGATCAATATTGAGCAAGCGCGCGTAATTGCGGACAAAGCCGCGCACAAAAGTCCGTGCCGGAAGTTTTGCGTATTCATCGTTTTCGAGTGCCACAATCTGACGCGGCGCCAGCTTTAGCGATACCGCAACAGAATCGACCGTTAAACCTGCCGCCTCGCGCGCCTGCCGTAAAAGCACACCTACCGACGGCGGCAGCGCCGCCTCTTCACCCGCCTCATCGGGTTTCTCGTTTGAAAACACGGCTTCCCGGCCGGTTTGTTCTGACGAAGCGATTTCCGCTATCCGCTCCGGCGCATCTTCTTTACCGTTCGCCTCTGACGAAACATCCCCTCCGAAAGGCTCTTTTGATTCCGGCGTCCGTTCCGGCTGTGAGGGCGACAAAGTAAAATTTTCCATTGTATTTACCTCATGCTGCTTGCCGCCGCTGATCTTTTTTCCGGCGCGTCTGGTCACGAGCACGCCTCCGCCGAAAGAATTTTCTGCGTCTGTGGCGCTTTCGGATAACGGTTACGCAATTGCAACACGTAAGAATCCTCGGCCTGCTTGTCGCCCAAACGCCGTTCAATGCAAGCGCCCAGATACAGCGCGGCAGGCGTTGGCGATGGTGTCTGCATTGACATCCTGATGTAGTTGCGGGCATTCGCGTAATCGCCTTGGCGATAATAAACATCCGCCAATGTATGAGCCGCCGGCGCGTAATTCGGTTTCGCCTTTAAAGCATTCAGCAAATAATTGCGTGCAGCATCCTTGTCGCCCGCCACCAACGCGCAGCGCCCGGCGTTGGTATTGGCAATTTCCGGTGATTTGTATAAAGGATCGGCAAGCACGCGATTAAATTCTGCCAATGATTCGCCGGGAAAACCGGATGTACACAAAAACCAGCCCCAATTGTGGCGGATCTCCGGATTGTTCGGTTCAAGACGAACCGCCTGTTCAAAACTGCTGCGCGCTTTACCGTCTTCTTTCATGTACGCATAAACAAGGCCGTAGCCGTTGTATATCATCGCATACGAACTATCGAGGCCTTTGGCGATATCCAGCTCTTCAAGCGCTACTTCAAACTGGCCGCGTTCATAATAGCCGAGCGCCAGCGCGGTATGCGCTTCCGCCTGGCTCCGCGCGGTAATTTCCGTCCCCAGCAACTGCGGGCGCGGCGTGGCGCCCAGCAACTGCGAAGGGTCTGTTGTGCTGGCGTATGCATCCTGGCCGCTTTTTGAACCGGAGCTTTGGCAAGCCGCCAGCAGTAAAGCAACACCTGTCACCATGAAAAAACGCAACAAATTCCGCATAATCGTTTCCTTATACAAAAGGTTTCTCGGCAACATGTAAGCGCGTCGTCTTCGCTCTTTGCTCCAGCGCGGCTTCCTGACTGAACGATTCATGGCGACGCGCGACCTGATTCAAGCGATAACGTACACGATTCTGAACCTGCCCGGCAAGCTGTCCGCACGCGGCGTCGATATCATCGCCGCGCGTCTTGCGTATGGTCGCAACAATCCCGGCGTCCATCAGAATCTGCTGGAACGCGCGCACCCGTTCACGCGACGGCGCCGCATAAGGCGCGCCAGGGAACGGATTGAACGGAATCAGGTTGAATTTACAAGGAACATCGCGCGTCAACCGGATGAGCGCACGCGCTTGCGCCGGGCTATCGTTGACGCCCGCCAGCAAAAGATATTCAAAAGTGACAAAATCGCGCGGCGCTTTTTCAAGGTAACGTCGACACGCCGCCATCAGCTCATCCAAACAATGGCGACGATTGATCGGCATCAGTTGATCGCGCAATTCGTCGTCGGGCGCATGCAAGCTGACCGCCAATGCCACCGGGCAAGCATCGCGCAACGCATCCATCATCGGCACCACACCGGATGTCGATAAGGTCACCCGCCGCCGCGACAAGCCATACGCGTGGTCGGAGAGAAAGAGTTTCAGCGCCACCACTACATTTTTGAAATTAGCGAGCGGTTCACCCATCCCCATCAGAACAACGTTCGTCACCGGCGCGCATCCGGCGACCACCCACGGCGTTTCAAGGTTTTCCGACAACAAAATACGGTTTGCCTGCCAAAGCTGGCCGACGATTTCCGCTACCGTCAGATTTCGGTTAAAGCCCTGCTGGCCGGTTGAACAAAAAGCACAATCCATCATGCATCCTGCCTGCGTGGAAATGCACAATGTGCCGCGATCATCTTCGGGAATATAAACCGCTTCGATCGCGTTATCGTCGCCAACATCAAAAAGCCATTTACGCGTGCCATCTGCCGCCTGGTTGTCGCGAATCACCGGTGGCGGACCAATTTCGGCAATTTGAGAAAGTTTCTCCCTTGTCACGCGGGAGATATCCGTCATCATGCCGATATCGGCACAAAAGCGTTGATGCAGCCATGCCAGAATCTGCCGGGCGCGAAAAGGTTTTTCGCCATGTCCAACCAGCCACGCCTCAAGTGCGGCAAGATCAAAATCAAGAAGGTTTACCCGGCTTTGCGGCATCGCTTTATGCTTATAACCAACGGCTTATCCGTACTTACCGGCAACTGTAAACAGCCAGCGCCGGGAAAAAATAAGCCACTTCCACGACAGCGGTCTCCGGCGCGTCCGAGCCGTGCACTGCATTCGCGTCAATCGACTTGGCAAAATCGGCGCGAATCGTTCCCGCATCCGCCTTTTGAGGATCTGTCGCCCCCATCAATTCGCGGTTCTTGGCAATCGCGTTTTCACCTTCAAGCGCCTGAATCATCACCGGACCGGAAATCATGAATTCGACAAGATCTTTGAAAAAAGGACGTTCGCGATGTACCGCGTAAAAACCTTCCGCCTCCTGCCGGGAAAGCTGGCGCATCTGCGCGGCGACAATCTTCAGACCGGCATTCTCAAAGCGGGTATAAATCTGGCCGATCACATTTTGGGCAACGGCGTCGGGTTTGATAATGGAAAGAGTACGTTCAACAGCCATAATTTTCTTTCAAAAAAGTTAAATAAATCAATAGTTTTTGCAAGTGTTTGATTATATCACGCAAAGCGGAATATCTCCGTGTTGTGAAAGGATGCCATTCTGTCCAAAAAGTAAAAATGATCGAGAGCATCGTAGATCTTTTCCTTGTCATGGCAAACACCATCGCACTGGCAGCCTCACGCGATACTGCACAAGGCGTTTTCTATCTACCGCCTGCTTTTCGCTACGCATCACAGCGAATGCCACGATAAATCCATGATTTTCCCTGATTTGCCTTGCCGTCCGGATGGCGGTAACCTAAGCGCACTCATGCATACCTTGCTCTTACGCCTATGAAACCGTCCGATATCGCCGCTCTTGCCCATGCACGTTATGGGCAAAAAATTGTTCCGCATTTGCCGAAAATAAACCCTGTTTTGGAAACGCTGCTTTCGCACCGCTCTGTGCGTCGTTTTCTGGAAGCACCACTGCCGCCGGACACTCTGGAAATGTTGATGATCGCCGCACAATCGGCTTCATCGTCATCCAATCTGCAAATGTGGAGCGCGGTCGCCGTGGAGGACGGCGCGCGCAAGGCGAGGCTGGCAGACGCCGCCGGGCAACAAAACTTCATCAAGCAAGCGCCTTTATTTCTGATTTTCCTCGCCGATATGGCCATGTTGGCCGATGTTGCCAAAGGCCGTCAACAAGCGCTTGACGGCATCGATTACCTGGATACCTTTCTGGTGGCCGCTTTCGATGCCGTCCTTGCCGCCCAAAACGCGCTGATCGCGGCTGAATCAATGGGGCTGGGAGCCGTTTTTATCGGCGCGATTCGCAATCAGCCGGAAAAAGTCATCGCTGAATTACGGCTTCCCGAGCATGTTTTTCCGATAGTCGGTTTATGCGTCGGCGTTCCCGACCTCACGCGCGAAACGCAAATCAAGCCGCGTCTGCCGCTTTCCACCCTATTGCATCGAGAACAATACGATAAGAAACAGCACGCTGACGGTATCACCGTATACGATGAAATCATGCGCAATTTTTACAGCGCCTATCGAAATGACGGTATCTGCTGGTCAGAGCAAGCCTTAACCCGTCTGCACGGCCCGGAAACGCTGGCGGGAAGAGACCATTTGCGCGACGCCATTCTTCAACAAAAGATTGCCCTGAAATAATTGGAATGCCTCATGGAACAACGCACTGTTTTTTTTCTTTCCGACCGCACCGGTATTACTGTCGAAATACTTGGCAACAGCCTATTGACCCAATTTGAAGATGTGCGTTTTGAGCGCGTTACGATTCCCTTCATCAAAAGCGAAGAAGAACTTTTCAAGGCCATTGAAACCGTCAACAAGGAGGCGGAAAAAAACCAAAGGCGCCCCATTGTTTTCTTCTCCCTTGTCGATGAGAAAATGAACCGCGCGTTCCGCGACAATGCAAACGCACTGACGCTCGACTTCTTCCAGGCGTTTATTTCACCGCTGGAAAAAGAATTGGGTATGAAAAGCGCACATGCGGCCGGGCGCTCTCACAGCACGCATCACGCGGACGATTACTTTCGCCGCATGGAGGCCATCAACTTTTCGCAATCGCACGACGACGGTGCCACAACCCGTGATTTATCGCAAGGCGAAATCATTCTGGTCGGTGTGTCCCGTTGCGGAAAAACACCAACGGCACTTTATCTTGCCATGCAATTCGGTATTCGTGCCGCCAATTTCCCGTTAACCCCGGACGATTTTGTCGACCGCAAACTGCCTGCCACCATCCGGCCGCTGCAGAGCAAGCTTTTCGGATTGACTATCGACCCTTACCGTTTAAGCCAGATTCGCGGCGAACGCCGTCCCAACAGCCTTTACGCTTCGCTTGACAACTGCCGTAAGGAAATACGCGATGCCGAAGCGCTGATGACACGCGAAAGAATCCCGATGCTGGATACCACATCCAAATCCATCGAAGAAATTGCCGTCACCATCATGCAGCAGGCCAAGCTGAAGCGACACATTTACTGATACGCATTCTTTTATCCTTCGCAACAACGATGTGCCGCCGCATTCATTGTTTTATTATTTTTTACCGGCAATTCTTGTAAATGCTGCTGCGTTCTTCTTGTCTTTTCCAAGCGGTTCGCTTAGAGTGAGCCTCATTACCTCTCATCAGGAATAGATCATGAAAAACAAATTCATTGCCGCTCTCGGCGCGACGCTTTTTTCGCAACTGCTGATTATCGGTTCCGCGACGGCTGCCCGAAGCTACGTGGATTTCACCGACATCTGGTACGACCAGGCAACTTCCGGCTGGGGCATCAACATTGTGCAAAGCGGCAACAGTTTTGATTATATATTCGCTACCCTGTTTATCTACGATCCCGCCACGGGAGAACCCACTTGGGTAACCGGCGAATTGAAACTTGATAACGACAGCAAGGACGATGTTTTTACCGGCCCGCTTTATCGGCACACCAGCAAACCCACCGGCACACCATTTGACCCTGTCAAACCGCTTAACAGTGAAAATATCGGTACGCTTACTTTTACGGCAACCGCGCCGGACCAAGCTTCCATTTCATACTCCGTCGGCGGAATGAAGGTCGAACGTAAAATCGTACGCCAAACCTTGACCGGAAATACGATTATCGGAACCTATTACGGAAGCGCTCTTTTCACTTACGACTCATGCACCAACCCGGTTCATCAGCAAATGAGAGTTACCGTTGAAAAAAACAGCGGGACTACTACTTTTATCCTAACCACCTTGCCCGATGAAACTGTTGTATGTAATCTCAAAGGAACGCTTCAGTCGGGTGGACGGACGGCAAAAATCGATAATGCCCAATATATTTGCCAGGATAAAACGACAGGGAAAATCATTTGGGATATTAAAGCGAATGTTTCCAATATCATCGCGACAACACAAGGCATTGAAGGTGAATGGATCACGACGAAGAAAGTGGACGGCATCGGCTGCAAAGAAACAGGCCGGTTTTCCGCCATTCTTTATTGAAAAGACGCTCTTTTGCTCGATAAAAAATGCCGTCACTGCGGCATTTTTTATCGGCGACACTTTTGCGGTATCATATCGCCCTTCCTAATTTTGGCTTTTCCACGGAGTTTTACCTTATGGCCGGACACAGCAAATGGGCAAATATCAAACATAAAAAAGCGGCATCGGACGCCAAACGAGGCCGCGTTTTCACGCGGCTCATCAAGGAAATCACCGTTGCCGCCAGACTCGGCGGCAGCGACATTTCCGCCAATCCGCGCCTGCGTCTGGCCGTTGATAAAGCGACGGATCAGAACATGCCCAAAGACACAATTGAACGGGCAATCAAGCGCGGCGCCGGAGAGCTCGACGGTACCAATTATGAAGAAATCCGCTACGAAGGCTATGGCCCGAACGGCGTCGCCGTCATTGTTGACACGATGACCGATAACCGCACCCGTACCGTCGCCGACGTTCGCCACGCTTTTTCCAAATTCGGCGGCAATCTCGGCACCGATGGTTCAGTCGCATTTATGTTCAAACACGCCGGACAGATTATTTTTGCGCCGGGCGCTAATGAAAACAAGATTATGGAAGTCGCCATCGAAGCCGGCGCGGACGATGTGATGACGAACGACGATGGCAGCATTGAAGTACAAACCGATCCTTATACATTCGTCGCAATCAAAGACGCGCTGGTTGCGGCAGGCTTGGCGCCTTCGTTTTCCGAAGTGTCGATGATTTCTTTGAGCGCCGTTGACTTAAGCGGTGAAGACGCGGAAAAAATGCAAAAGCTGATCGACGCATTGGAGTCGCTTGACGACGTACAGAATGTCTATACCTCGGCGTCGTTTGACGACGATGTATAAATCGAAACAAAGCAAGCCCGCATCGGAATATTTTCCTAAAGACGGCGCATTGCCGAAGCTTTCCAAGGCTTTAAAATGAAAAAGGCAGAACACTCTGCCTTTTTCATTTTATTTACCAGAATTCTCGATCAGCGCCCGTCCGGCAGTAAGCGGTTATCTTGAAAATACGGGCCGCTGATGCACCAATGAAAACTCTTGGTTTTAAAGTATAGAGAAAAAACATCGGCCAAAAAACCGTTTAACGCGCCTTCGATATCGCGCACCGCATCTTGATGGAGATTGAAATAATATTTACTCGGGAAGGTCTTCGTAGCGCAAAACGAAAACACTATCGTCTGTAGAGTGCATCTCCAGCCAGAAAAACGGAAGGTCGGGAAAAGCGTCTTCGGCAAATGCGCGGTTATTGCCAACCTCGATCACCAGAACACCATGCGGCTTTAAAAACTTGCGCGCATTCTTGATCAGATAACGCACAACATCCATTCCGTCCTCACCGCCCGATAAAGCGATTCTCGGTTCGTGGCAGTATTCACGGGGAAGGTGATTAAGAGCATGATCCGTCACATAAGGCGGGTTCGACATAATCAAATCGTATCGAATGCCGCTCGGCAACGTCTCCATGAGATCGGTATGGATCAGACCGATACGGTCGGCGAGATTGTAATCGCGGATGTTTTGCTGTGCTACCGCCAGAGCATCAGCGGAAATGTCGGTCGCGACAATCTCCGCCTTGGGATAAGCGTGCGCCATCATGATCGCCAAACAACCGGAACCGGTACAAAGATCAAGAATATTTCGCACCGTATCATGATCGGGCAGGAAAGGATCAAGCTTGTCCGGGTAAAGCTCGGCAATGAACGAGCGTGGAATAATGACGCGCTCGTCCACATAAAAACGGAAATCCCCCAGCCAGGCTTCGTTGGTGAGATAAGCGGCGGGAATGCGTTTTTCGATACGCCGCCCCAAAAACTTTTGTACTTGCTTTTTCTCGCCCTCGATCAAGCGCGCATCAAGAAAAGCATCCAAATGCTTTAATGGTAAATTGAGAACATGCGCAATTAAATAGGCAACCTCATCAAATGCATTATCGCTGCCGTGCCCAAAAAAAAGCCCTGCTTCATTGAACTGGGTAACCCCCCAGCGAAGCCAGTCCCTAATCGTCGAAAGCTCTTCATGCATGATTTTGTCCTTTGTTAAAATCAAGGCAATTGTGCGATATGGATAATAAATGCTCGACTGCTTTTTCGTAAATAAGTGTCAATTTATTTAAATCTTCGACCATGACACATTCGTTGGCTTGGTGAATCGTTGCGTTGCGTACGCCTAATTCGAGTAATTGCGGACAGATACGCGCGATGAAGCGCCCATCCGATGTGCCGCCATCGCACGCAAGCCGTGGCGTGACCCCTGTTATTTCCTGAACCGCAGCACCGACCTGTTCAATCAACGGTCCCGGCGTTGTTAAAAACGGTTCGCCGGAAAGATTCCAATGCAGCGTGTACCTGATCCGATGCTTGACCAACAGCGATTCGACCTGTTTTCTTAACGAGGCTACCGAGCTTTCCGTGGAAAAACGAAAGTTGAATTGCAGCGTCAATACACCGGGAATCATGTTGGTCGCGCCCGTTCCTGCATGAATATTGGCGCATTGAAATGATGTCGGCGGAAAATAAATATTCATCTTACCGCCGTCCCAATCCACCGCCAATAATTCGGCTAAAAAAGGCACCACCGCATGAATCGGGTTTTCGGCGCCGTGCGGGTACGCAATATGCCCCTGTACGCCGTGAATCGTCAATTCACCGTTTAAACTGCCGCGCCGCCCGTTTTTCAACGTATCACCCAACACATCTTTTGATGACGGTTCACCGATCACGCAAAAATCAATGGTTTGATGACGCGCTTCCAATACTTCAACAACATGCGCCGTACCGTCAACGGCATCGCCTTCTTCATCCGAAGTCAGCAATACCGCCAACGTGCCGGCGTGATCGGGATGGCCGCGCACAAATTGCTCAAGCGCAACAACGAACGCGGCCACACCGCCTTTCATATCGGCAATACCGCGCCCGTAAAACATACCGTCTTGGATGGTCGGCGTAAAAGGCGAGGTTTTCCACAATTCTTGCGGGCCGGGCGGCACAACGTCGGTATGCCCGGCAAAACAGATCAGCGGTTTGCCGCTGCCGCGTACTGCCCATAAATTGGTCACACCGTTCTTGTTCAGCCATTCACAGGAAAATCCCGCCACAGCCAGCCGTTTGGCAATAAGCGCCTGACAACCGGCATCATCCGGCGTTATCGAAACGCGCCCGACCAATTCGGAAGCCAATTGCACCGTGGGAGAATTAGGCATTGATTTATACGCTGGAAACCGCAAAAAACATATTGTGCGGTTATTCTAATTGAAGTTTTGTGTTTTTATCGTGATTTGGCGTCAACAGAACTTTGGGGGGAACATGATACTGCTTTGGCAGAGGACAATCCGCGCTTGACGCGCATCGCTGCACCGGTTGCGACATCTAACCCGTAAAGCAACAAAAAACGCTTCGTCGAAAGTTTTCACGTCCGCATTGCACAATACGAACGAAACCATCCCTATGGGATTTTACCCTCTGTCAATGGTCGATATGTGCCGCATGCTAAGCAACTGAAACACCTGTTGTTTTAATCTTTTTAGAACACATCGTGCTTACAATAAACAGATTAAACTTGAGCAACTGACAGCAAAACGGCAAAAATTTGTTATTTGTTTTATTCCTTTTTTGGCAACCACAATGATATACCCGCGCAAAATCATTCATATCGACATGGATGCTTTTTACGCGTCGGTTGAAGAGCGCGACAATCCCGAGCTTAAAGGGCAGCCGGTAATCGTCGGCGGTTTGCCCAACAGCCGCGGCGTTGTGGCAACCGCCAACTATGAAGCGCGACGTTACGGTGTTCATTCAGCAATGCCTGCCGCACAAGCTTACCGGCTGTGCCCATTTGCCGAATATCTTCGCCCCCGTTTCGATGTTTATCGCGAAACATCACGGCAGGTCATGGAAATCCTGCACCGTTTTTCGGATTGCGTCGAAGCGCTCTCACTTGATGAAGCGTACCTCGACGTCAGCGGCAATATGGATTATCAAGGTTCGGCCACACTTATCGCCCGCGCCATCAAGGATGCGATTATCAAGGAATTGTGTCTGACTGCATCGGCCGGTGTGTCGTATAACAAATTTTTGGCCAAAATTGCATCCGGCTTGAATAAGCCCGACGGTTTGGCCGTAATCAGACCAAAGGATGGGCCCGATTTTGTCCGCAATCTTCCCGTCGGACAGTTTCATGGTATTGGCAAGGCAACCGAAGCCAAAATGAAAAAGCTTGGTATTCATCAAGGAGCCGATCTGCTGAACTGGAGCCAAAACGCATTGGTCCTGCATTTCGGCAAAGCCGGCTACTGGTATGCACTGCTCGCCAAAGGCGAAGACCCGCGTCCGGTGCGCCATCACCGCCAGCGCCAATCGCTTGGCCACGAAATTACATTCGCCCACGACATTACCGATATGGAAACTATTCTTGAAGAGCTGATGCGTCAGATCGATAAAATCATGGCCAAGCTCGCCGTGCGAAACTGGCTGGCACACACCGTCACCATTAAAATAAAGTATGGTGATTTTGAACAAGCCACACGTTCGAAAACATTCAGGCAAGCGTTGAATCAAAAGCACATCCGCTCGACAATCAGAGAATTGTTGCAAAAAACAAAAGTCGGAAATCGTCCCGTACGCCTGGTCGGCGTCACCGTGAGCGGCCTGGAAGAAACTTCTGCTATGCTTTTGCAAACGCCGCTATGGCAAGATCGTATTTTTTAAAAGGAGAATATCTTGAAAACTTTATTCGGTTGGAGCCGCGTTTATAAACATTTCTCTCTTGTGCTGATGCTTTTGGTGCCAGCCGTGCCATCCACATCAGCTGCTGAACCCGTACCTGCCGCACATGAAACGCCTATGGAAATACCTCTTTTAATTGATGTCCGTACACCGCAAGAGTATCAGGCCGGTTATCTTAAAGGCGCTATCAATATTGAGTACGAGCAAATTGTCGATGATGTTTCCAGACTGGTCCAAGATAAAAACCGGCGTATTGAACTCTATTGCCGCAGCGGGCGACGCTCCGGCATCGCTCAAAAAATGCTGCAAAACGTCGGCTATAAAAATGTAGTCAACCTGGGCGGCTTTGAAATGTTGCTAAAAAACTACGAAACCGTGTACCCGCAGAAAAAGTAATGCCTCTCAGCATATTTTACATAAACTCTCGAAACTATTAGAATGATTGACTTGATGATCGACTGGCCCGACAGTGAAAAATTGATATGAGCAATTCCGGGATCTGCATCGCCTGCTTTGGCTTTAATGAACGGGAAACCTCGATCATTAAGTCCCTGATCAGTATTGTCAGCGGTCGCAAAAAAAACTCTTGGACATTTCAGGAAAATATTGATTTAGCCAACGTTATCATCATTCTGGCAACAGCTCCGGGCGCAGCGCTTCTTCTTGCCCGCAAGGCTCGAAAACCGGAATTACGCTTGTTGCTGTCGCGCCCGGAGGGTGCGTTTCCGCCGCCGCACAGCAGCAACATCTTGATTGTTCGCCACCCGTTGCGTTCGACCGAGTTACTGGAAATGTTCGACCAGCTTGAGCAGCAGTGGCCCTTTATGCGCGAAACACAGGTTCCTCCCGCGTCAGTACCGCCGCCTACAATAAATCCATCGTTTGCGAAACCGTCGTTTGTACCGCCGCAACCAACCGCAGACTTATCTGCGACACCGGTCAAACCACGCCATGAACAACCACCCGCGGTGCCGACCCATCGCCCGCGTAGCCCCGAACCGGAACTAATCAATAATACTCCGCCTGCAGTTCAGGCAAAAACGGCACCCGATAACACCTCTTCCTCATTACGCGCGTCCATGCTTCGTCAGCAGCCCGCCTCCACGATCGGGCAATTGGTAAGTGCGATTGAACTCTTGCGCAGCCCATTGGGCGAACAGAAATTTATCGACCTTTACGATGATTTCGGCTGGTTCGCCCGTATAGGCGGCGGCCTCGGAAAAATGCCGGTATCGTCACACTTCACGGTTGGCCACAAAAAACCACAAACAGGGTTTTATTGGCAATTTGCCAAGAGGAGCAACGACATTCCGGTTTCTCCCGGCGACACCGCCATACTCATGGATTTTGAAGTGCTGGTCTGGATGGTCGTCCGCCGATTTGGCCGGAGCATGAAAGCGCTCGATATGCCTGAAGCAAGGGTTCATTTGACTCGTTGGCCGGACTTCGGCGTTTTTTCCGAATTCACCAATCGCCCCGGCGTTATGCTGACAACTGCGTTGCTGGCACGCCGGTATGTTGTTACCGAAACACTCTTTAAAGAAACCAGTATCGCCGAAAAAGATCTGGCATGCTTATTGTCCGTATGTTGGCTATGCGGCTGGCTGGTGTTTGACACCGAAAAGAAAGTGCTGGAAGAAGCGCCTGAAGAAGAGCCTAAATATGAAGAAAAGCGTTTTAGCCCCATCATCCGCGGCTTACGTAAAATCCTCGGCCTGAATCGGTCGTATGGGAAATAACGGTATGGTCAGCGAATATAAACTGCTTTTTGCCGGCGGCATGGGTGTCGGCAAAACCACCGCCATTACAGCAGTCAGCGAAATACCGCCTATTTCTACCGATGTCGCCAACAGCGACAAGGAATCGTTCGATAAAGAATTGACCACCGTCACCCTTGATTACGGACGCATCACCCTGCCTTCCGGTGATCGCCTGCGCCTTTATGGCATTCCCGGCCAAAAACGTTTCCGTTTCATGTGGTCAATGCTCGAAAATGGCGCGATGGGAATCATCCTTCTCGCCGATGCCTCTCGCCCCGACCCGTTTACTGACTTGAAAATATTCCTAAAAGCGTTTTCGGGAATTCTCTCGACGGGGCGCGCCGTACTGGGCGTCGGGCGACTGCCGGAAGAAAAACGTGGATTGCTTGATCAATACAACGAGCTTCTCGTTGAGCACCGATTCAAAATCCCCACTTTTTCCGTTGATGTCCGCGAAAAAAAAGATGTCCTGCTTTTGCTTGATGCGTTATTCACTCAGGTTGAAGTCGCTGAAAACAGTTACCGTGAAAAAGATTAATTGACCATGGATCAACTTCTCGGCGCCAAACTGCAAGAACTCCGCATTCAAAGAATTCTGGAAAATACCTGCCAAAGCGTAATGGAGATTCAGCTGATCGTGTTGGCAAGCATTGACGGTTTTAACCTCGCCTCTTCGGGGAGAATGATCGATCAGGATCCCGAATTGCCTGAAAAGTTTGCGGCAATGTCCAGCTCCATGGCCGCACTGAGCAACGCCATCGGGAAAGAATTCGAATCGCAAAAACATTTTTCCGTAGTCATTGCCGATTATGAAAATCTGCAAGTGGTCCTGCGTACCGTCAATTCACGCTCAGGTTCCTTCGTGCTCGCCGTTGCCGCCTCAAAAAACATCATATTGGGAAACCTTTTATCGGAGCTTCGCGACTGTACGAAAAAAATCGGTGTCGCTCTGAAGAAATAAATACTTGTTTTTCTCTTAATGGCTCTTTCCTGAAAAAACATAACGTATTCAAATAAATCTCAAACCCGGCAATCGCCATCAATGCCGCGATGGCACTGATTTGGTGTTGGCGTCATTGTGGGGTTTTCGATGCCAGGCAAACCTTCATTATCTGACCTCTTTTTACGAAAATAAGGATCAACCGTTTAACGCTTCTCTTTTTCTTCTTTTAATGCGCTATCATGGCAGCGGTTTACCGGAAATATTGCACTATTGTCGTCTATGCTCAAACCCGCCGAATTTGTTATCCGTCAAACACTCCTTGAGTCTGCCAGCAGGTTGGCTCGGCCCGCTTACGCTTTGGTTGCTTTCTCCGGCGGACTGGATTCGACGGTACTGCTTCATGCATTGTACGTGCTGAGGGAACAATTCCAGCACTTGAGCGCTGCCCATGTGCATCATGGTATTTCGGATCAGGCGGACGCATGGTTGGCATTCTGCCAAAATTTCTGCAAGGAAAGAAAAATTCCTTTTCTTTACCGACGCATTCTGCTAAAAAACGAGGCGCAGCTCAGCCTGGAGGAAGAAGCGCGCAATGCCCGCTACCGATCTTTGCTTGAAATGGCCAAAGAAGCCGGTGCCGCGCACATTGTTTTGGCTCAGCATCAGGACGACCAGGTCGAATCGTTGATGCTTCAGCTCTTGCGCGGCGCGGGGCCGCATGGCTTGGCGGCAATGGCACCCAATCAGCCCTTACCGCGACATGACGATTCTGTCGCGCTCTGGCGTCCATTGCTTCAAATCCCACGCTTGACTCTGGCGCAATACGCCCGTGAAAACGGCTTGGATTGGGTCGACGACGACAGCAACGCCAATATTGGTTTCAAACGAAATTTCCTTCGCCATAAGGTTTTCCCGATCATCGAAGAAGCCTTTCCGGGCTACCGGAAAACATTAGCGCGCGCGGCTTCGCTCCAGGCCGATACCGTTTCTTTGCTTGACCAGCATCTCCTGCTGCAAAATCCGCAAAACATAGCAATCACTTTTCCTATTGCCTTGAATTACTTCAAACAGCTTCCCAAAAATCTGGCACAGCAGGTATTGAGACAAGCGATTGATCGCGCCGGCTTACGCGCCCCCAACTATCGGCATCTTCTGGAAATGACTCGGCAGTTGCAATATGCGCGAGACGATGCCCGTATCGCGCTAAACCTTGGTCAATATCGGGTCGGTATTCATAAAGGCAACATTCACCTTTATCTGCCGACAGCACCTTACCGTATGTATTGGCGTCGTGAAAACATGATCAACCTTACGCATGGGAAGCTAGAGTTCAGTTTTGCAAAAGCCCCGGGGCTAAACAGAATTATTCTAGACAACGCGCAAAGCGTTGTCGTTTCCAGCCGGAAAGATAAAAATGAAACTTTAAAATGTTTGGCCCGACCGCGGCGTTTGTTAAGCGATTTATTTCGCGAAGCCGGTATTCCCCATTGGGCGCGCGCAAGCTGGCCAAGAATTTATATCGATCATGAGCTTGCGGCAGTACCCGATATCGGTGTTGCCGAAAAATATCACAGTGAGACGGACAGCATGATTGCCCGCTTTCTCCCCGAAAGCGGAATACGGGAAAATCGCCGGGGAGATCTTTTTCCGCAGGGTAATCCATCATGAAAAGCTGCCCCCGTAAACACTCATCTTTTACCGCACAATTTCCATCGTTGCTCCTGGCAACAAAACAATTGCGCGCCATCGAGGAACATTTTCAAAACTTGCCTTTGATGGCACGCGCCGGCGCCGCCGCCGCGGAGCATGTGATGGCCCGTTTTCCTAAACCGGGCATCGGAAACGGCGCCATTGTGGTCCTGTGCGGCCAGGGCAATAACGGCGGTGATGGCTTGGTCGCGGCGCGCCATTTAATGAGCAAAGGATATACCGTATATTTAATCGCGCCGGTCGTTGATAAATTTCAAAACGACGCGCAGCAAGCATATCGGGCTTTTCTCGATTATGGCGGTAAACGTTACGAAACGCCGTCGTCGATCGCGCCTGATTTTTCTTTTCCGCTTCGCCCGTCGCTTATCATCGACGCTCTTTTCGGCATCGGTTTAACGCGTGCGCCCGCCGCGCCTTTTTGCGAATGGATCCAATGGGCAAACCACCAATCCTCCCAAAACCATGTTCCGATTCTGTCCCTTGATATTGCCAGCGGCCTGGAAAGCGATACCGGCATTGCACATGCGCCTACTGTCACAGCCACCGATACCCTGAACTTTATCGCTTTCAAACCCGGAGAGTTGACACTCGACGGTCCCGACCACAGCGGCAATCTCCATCTGGCGACGCTTGATTTACCTGAAGAAATCGCTCGGGAAAGCGCCGGGCTGCTTCGTCGGCAAACACTGGCCGACATATTGCCCAAAACATTGCTGCGCCACAAAGAAAATACACACAAAGGCTCTTACGGTACCTTAGGTATTATCGGCGGTGCCGAGGGCATGATCGGCGCGCCCATTTTGAGCGGCCGCGCCGCCCTGCACCTTGGCGTGGGAAAAATACATATTGGTTTTATTTCAGAAAACATACCGGCTTTTGATCCGCTTTACCCTGAGTTGATGCTTCATACTGCCGATACATTGCTTTCACAACAATACGATGCTTTAGTGATCGGCGGCGGTTTAGGCGTCGATAACGCCGCGAAACAGTTTTTGGAAAAAGCCCTTTCCATAAATACTCCGCTGGTATTGGATGCGGATGCTTTGAATACATTGGCGCGGCACATTGAATTCGCGGAACAACTTCGACAACGCGCTGCGCCTACCATATTAACGCCGCACCCGGCGGAAGCCGCTCGGCTATTGCAATGTGTCTCTGCCGACATTCAACGAGATCGCATCGCTTCGGCCCGCACGATTGCGCGGCATTTTAACGCTCATACCCTGCTCAAAGGGTGCGGCAGCATTATCGCGGCACCCGACGGAGCGTATGCCATCAATACTACCGGCAATCCGGCGCTTGCTTTTGGCGGCAGTGGCGATTTGTTATCGGGCATGATCGGCGCGTTATTGGCACAATCGCCCGATGCCGAAGCGGCTTTATGTTTCGCGGTGTGCCTGCATGGTGCTGCTGCAGATCAGTGGGCATTGGATCATGGGCGTGCCGGTTTTACCGGTGCGTCTTTATTGGCTATGGTCGATAAAATCATCCACGAGTTGTCACTACAACATGGTCGCTGATCCCAACGCCTTTTCGCCATTACGTTTTTGCGTCGCGCCGATGCTTGAATGGACGGATCGCCATTGTCGATTTTTTCACCGCCTATTATCAAAACGTGCGCGTCTTTACACGGAAATGGTCGCCGCACCCGCGCTTTTTTATGGCGACGCCAAGCGCCTCCTCGATTATGACGCTTTTGAGCACCCCGTTGCGTTACAGATCGGCGGCAGCGATATCCGACAACTCGTCCACGCAACAAAGCTGACCCAACAATGGGGATACGATGAGATCAATCTGAATTGCGGTTGCCCATCCGAGCGTGTACAAAATGGCAGCTTCGGCGCTTGCCTGATGAAAACCCCGGTATTGGTCGCCGACTGCATCCGGGCAATGCGCGACGCGGCGCGAATCCCGGTCACCGTGAAACATCGTATCGGTGTTGATGATACGACGGACTACGCCTTCGTCCGAGACTTTGTTGGTGCGCTGGCCGCCGCCGGCTGCGATACGTTTATCGTTCACGCGCGCTCGGCTATTCTTGCCGGATTGTCCCCCAAGGAAAACCGTACAATACCGCCGTTACGCTATGAAACTGCCCGACAGTTGCAACACGATTTTCCTGATTGCCGATTCATCCTCAACGGCGGCCTGACCGAATGGACGGCAATTCACGAAGCGCTTCACCATAAAAGCTCTTCATTATGCGGGGTCATGGTCGGGCGCTGGGCATACCACGATCCATATATGCTTGCCCAAGTGGATCGACGCCTGTTTGATACCGTATTACCGTCGCCCTCGCGCCGCGAGGTTCTTGAAAATTATATTGGCTACGTTCGTACGATGCTTGAACGCGGCGTTGCGCTGCGTACGATGGTGCGCCACATTCTCGGCCTTTATCACGGGCAGCCTCGCGGGCGGCTGTTTCGAAGGTATCTCTCCGACACGAATAATCTCAAGCGTAACTCGGCGGAGGTTATTATTGGCGCGCTCAACATCATTGAGCGCAATTGATCGTTATGGAAATTGTTTTTACTGTCCTGGTCTTGTTGATGGCTGTCGCGCTTTCCAATATTATTGCGCGCCTGGTGCCCTTTCATATTCCCGTACCGCTGATGCAGGTAACGTTTGGCGCGCTGCTGGCATTTCCCGTTTTCAATCTCCATATCGCGTTCAACCCCGAGGTTTTTTTACTGCTTTTCATTCCGCCGCTTTTGTTTGTTGACGGCTGGCGCATTCCCAAACGCGATTTTTTTCACCAGCATCTTGCCATCCTGATGATGGCGCTCGGTTTGGTATTTTTTACTGTGCTCGGGGTCGGCTTATTCATCCATTTGCTGATTCCCGGCGTACCGCTTGCCGCGGCGTTTGCGCTGGCGGCGGTATTATCGCCGACCGATGCGGTGGCCGTTTCCGGCATTGTCGGGCGCAGCCGCGTACCCAAAAGCATTATGAACCTCCTGGAGGGTGAAGCGCTGATGAACGACGCTTCCGGCCTCGTCGCGTTAAAATTTGCCGTCGTCGCAATGTTGACCGGCATGTTTTCGGTTTACGAAGCAAGCGTCAGTTTTTTCTTTATTGCCATCGGCGGTGTCGCAATCGGCATCGGAATCAGCTTTCTTGCGTCAAAAATCTTGCAATGGATTGCACGCTACGCAGGTGAAGACGCGGCAACACAAACCGTTTTTCTGCTCTTGCTCCCCTTTATCTCTTATATCGTCGCCGAGCGCGCCGGCACTTCCGGCATTCTGGCGGCAGTTACCGCAGGCATCACACAAAGCTACACCAAAACCATGAGCAATTCCCTGACCATGCGTTTACGCAGTGAATCCATATGGGAAATGCTGGAATTTGTGTTTAACGGCATGATATTTATTCTGCTCGGTCTGCAACTGCCGCACATCATGGGACATCTTCCCGACTATACAAACGCAAATCATCCGGCCACGCTCAAGCAAGTTCTTTTTTATATTATCGCCATCAGTGTTGTTCTTTTTGCGCTACGCTTCGCTTGGGTCGCGCTGCTTGCCCGTTTTCTGGTACATCGCGCCAAAAAACGCGATGAAATTCCACCCATCGCCAATAAAGGCGATATTGCTGTTTTAACGCTTGCCGGCGTACGCGGCGCCGTAACGCTGGCGGGCGTTTTGTCGATCCCCATGTTCCTGTATGACGGTTCACCTTTTCCGGCACGCGGCCTGCTTATTTTTCTTGCCGCCGGAGTCATTGTTTTCTCTCTGATCGCCGCGACAATCGGGTTACCCGTCTTAATTCGTCACCGGCAACAGGAAGATGCCGAAGATGATATCAACCAGATCAAGACGCTGTTGCGGGAGCGCGCCAAGGCCGCCATCACTGCCGTTGAAGCGATACGCCAATATCAGATGCAAAATATTTCCGAAGAAAACCAAATATTTTTGGACGAGATCGGTGCGCGTGTGCTGGCACGCTACCACGAACAGCTAATCGCGGGTGGCGATAACGACGATGCCCAACTACGCCCTCGCGAAATGCGAAAACTCGAAATCGATATGAACCTGGCAGCATTACGTGCGGAGCGTTCCGTGTTGAACCAGCCGTATATAAACCAGAACATTGACGAAATATTTATCCATGAGCAATTGCGGGAGCTCGATCTGGCCGAGGCAACCTTGTTACAAAGGGCGGAGCGTGTGTCGAAAAGTTAAATGCCCCCACCGATTATCGCTATTCATTACTCTTCTTAAGCCTAATCGAACAACAAACCTTCCTATTACCTATGATAAAAAGTAACCCCGCTTATCAGATACGCTCTTCGCGCCATTGATTTGATATGATTTTTGGAATATTTTTCGACAGGAGATTGCCATGTTTTTGGATGCACCATTCTACGATTTTTGGCGTCCGCGCATTTTGTCGCTTTTCCGTTTTGTTTTCGGCCTGCTGATTTTCACCTACGGAACGGCCAAAATTTTCAAGATACCTTTTGTCGAAATGTTTGCCAATCTTTCGCCGTTAATTCAGGTGGCTGGTGTGATTGAGTTGATCGGCGGATTGCTGGTCATGATCGGCTTATTTACCCGCCCCGCCGCGTTTATCTTGTCCGGTCAAATGGCATTTGCCTATTTCATCGGCCACGTGTCTGCATCCGGCCATCTTTTTCTGCCGATCTTGAATAACGGCATCTCCTCTGTTTTATTCTGTTTCGGCTTTCTTTATCTGGCCGTTGCCGGTGGCGGCGTATGGGGTATTGACGCGCTTTTCAAAAAAGCAAAATAAGCCGGTCACAACATTTCATCTGCCTGGATTAACAAAAAACAGGATTCCATTTGCCGTTCCATGCCAAGGCGTGTATCGTAGCGGCTATCGGTTTTTTTTCGTGAACAGCAGGGAATCCTTTGTCTTGAAAGGAGAAAACGTTGAATATCGAAAAGGTCATTTTCGGATTTTTTGTCATTCTGGCATGTACGCTCAATTTCAGTTTCTTTGTCGGTGATCCCGAGAGTATTGCCGCGCATAACGCGACCGAACTTTTTGCCGCGCTGGTGATCAACCTCGTTGTGGTCATTCTGAAGTTCGGCGACAGAACACAAATCGGCGCGCTACATCTCGCCACCAGCCTTGCGGCAACGCTGCAACTGATGTGCTCAGCGATGGTGTGGGCATGGCAGGTATACATCGTCGGCCACGAAATAACCGTATCGATAATGGCTACCATTGTTTCGTTCTCCGGTGGCGCGTTAATCGCCAACCTGATCTCGCTCATCCTGTTGATCGGTGAAACACTGCGCCAGACCCGTTAATTAACCGGCACGGTTTTTATTAAACCGCCACCTCTTTTTCCGGCATCGTATGAGCGACGCGCTTTTCCTTGTTCTAAGCCGCCTGCGGCGGCCTATTATTGTCGTCATCGCATCCTTGGCCATCTCGGTATTGGGGCTTGCCAACATTCCCGGCGTTGATGTCGACGGCAAATCGGGAACACTCGGTTATTTTTACGCGTTCTACATCATGAGCTATACGGCAACGACCATTGGCTTTGGTGAAATCCCGATTGAATTCAGCAACGCGCAACGCGCCTGGATTACGTTATCGATTTACATATCGGTCATATGTTGGGCATACGGTTTGGGCGTTGTACTGCAAATGATTCGCGACCCATCCTTCCGCCAAGCGCTGATTCGCGGACAATTTTCGACGCGGGTCAGGCGTTTGACCGAACCGTTCATTCTGATTATCGGCTATGGCAGAAGCGGGACTGTGCTGACGCACATGCTCGACCGCATCGGTTTCCGCTCGGTAATTGTCGAGCTTGACGCCGACCGTGCCGCCGCCATACGCAATCAGGAATTTCAAAATCATCCGCTGTTTATGAGCGCCGACGGGCGCTGGCCGGACGTTCTGGTCGATGCAGGCGTAACGCATCGCCTCTGCAAAACAATGGTAGTCATTGCCGGTGATGACGATACCACCCAGGCTGTCGCTATCAGCGGCAACGCGCTCAATCCCAACCTGCGTATCATCGCGCGCGCGCGTTCCGAAATTGCCGAAGCCAACCTCGAAGCGTTCAACAAAATTGAAATCGTCAATCCGTTTGAAACCTTCGCGTTTAATCTGGGCAAAGACTTTCATTCGCCGAATAAATTGCGTCTGGAAGAATGGGTCACCGGATTGCCCGGCGCAAAACGTCCCGACATTCTTCAAATACCGCGCGGACACTGGATCATTTGCGGTTTTGGCCGTTTCGGCCATTACATTGCCAAAGCGCTGACCCGTGCCGGCGCCAGCTGGACGGCGATTGACCCCAATCCCAATATACCGGAAGAAAACAATCTGATTAAAAAAACATACAGCCAAGACACGTTGTCGGAAGCCGGTATTGAAGACGCCGTCGGTATCGTCGCCTGCACGGATCGCGATTCCATCAATCTGGCGGCAATTCGCCGGGCACGCGTTCTTAACCCCAATCTTTTTGTTGCGATGCGGCAAGTGCTGGCGTCAAACGCCAGTCTGGTCGAGGCCACACAGCCAAATATACATTTTAATCAGGCAGATATTATGTCGCACGAAATCCGCCAACTCATCACATCGCCGTTACTCAATCGTTTTCTGGCGGCAATACGTAGAGATACCGGCGATCTTGCCGAGCGTGCAACGCAATTATTGGAAAGCGCAGTAAAAGACCGTGTACCGTTTTTATGGGTATTCAACGCGATGGGCGCGTATCCGGGGTTACGCGAAGCGTTTGCCTGGAATCCGGAATCGCCTTTTAAACTTGAAGACCTGTTCGTCCACCCCAACGATCCCGCCCAACGCCTCTCGGCAGCGCCATTGATGCTGGTGCGCGAAAATCAGGAAATCCTGCTGCCCGAAGGACACACCAAGCTCATTTCCGGTGACCGCATCCTGTTTGCCGGAAACAAAGCCGACCGCGATTTACAAAACCTGCACCTGCTCTCACCAAGCCCGCTGCCGCTGATCCGCACCGGCATTGAGCCGCCGAGAAGCTGGTTTTTTCGTAAAGTGGAAGAATGGCAAAGCAAGCGCTAATTCCCGAAAATCATTTATGCGGCGTCTTTCTGCTCCAGCCGCAATAAATGAAACGCAATAACCAGACAACCGCCCAAACACGCTACCAGGCACATCACAATCGCCGTCCAGCCGCCTGTTCCCCACAACGTTCCGGACAAGGTGCCCACAACACTGGAGCCGAAATAATACGCCCATAAATACAAGGCCGACGCCATGCCCCGCGCCTGCTTGGCGCGACGCCCGACCCAACTGCTGGCCACGGCATGGCTGCCGAAGAAGCCGAAAGTAAGCACGGCAACACCAAGCACTACCACCCACAGCTCATTGGAGAGCGTCAGCAATACACCGACCAAAATCAACGACACCACCGCCCACAATACGCGCGCCAAACCCAGCCTGTCAGCAACTCGCCCGACCCAGGTCGAGCTGAATATTCCGACGATATAAAGCAGAAAAATCGACCCGATCTGCCCGGTCGATAACGAAAACGGCGCTTCCACCAGACGAAACGCAATAAAGTTATAAACGCTGATAAAGCTGCCCAACAAAAGAAACGCCGTTAAAAACAGCCAAGGCATGTGCGAATCCTTGAAATGCGAAAGCATGCCGTCGCGCATCAGTTTTAACTGTATCGGGCGCGGCTGAAATTGCCGCGACGGCGGCAATAACTTCCAGAAACCGGCCACCATCAACAACGACAACACACCAAGCACCACCATCGCCACTTGCCAGGACGAGTGCTCCGCCACCCAGGCGCTGATAAAACGTCCACTCATTCCGCCCATGGCGTTACCGCTGATGTAAAAGCCCATCGCATAGCCAAGCCCGGAATAATCGATTTCTTCGCCGAGATACGCCATGGCCACCGCCGGCAACCCAGCCAACGCCGCGCCCTGAATCGTGCGTAAAACAACCAGATGAAAAAAACTGTCCGTAAATGCGCAAGCGATCATCAACACGGACGCGACCAACAGCGCAGGCAACATCACCACTCGTCTGCCAAAGCGATCCGAAATAACGCTCATTACAATCAGCATCACCGACATGATGCCGGTCGCCGTCGACACAGCGATACTGGCATGCGCGGGAGAAATATCGAAATCTGCCGCGAACAGCGGTAACAACGGTTGCACCGAATACAACAGCGAAAATGTGGAAAAGCCACCGAGAAAAAGCGCCATTTGCACCTGAAAAAAAGCGCGCGTCCCGGGACGGATACCGTTCGATAACATTTTTTCTTTGATTTGGGTTGCTTCTTTCACCATAAACCTTGCGGTTCGTTTCTATCACAACGGTTGTACGGTAGCAAATCATTGCGTTAAAAAAAGTATTCCCGATTCGGTTATCAGTCGATAACCAGGAAAAATCCCAAAGCCCACAACGTAAAAACAGAAATGCCGGTTAAATACATCGGTTATCATGTGCGCTTTCGGCTTTCATACTTGCCACACCTGACATGACCGTTCCAAAAATTCAACCTGCCAAAAGCGAAAACATTTCCCGAAATAAGCTGCTCGCCATTGCCGGACTCGGTTGGTTGTTCGACGCCATGGATGTCGGCCTGCTTTCTTTCATACTTGCCGCATTAAGCATCGAATGGGGGCTGTCCTCACAGCAGCTTGGTTGGATCGGCAGCATCAACTCGATTGGGATGGCCGTGGGCGCATTCGCTTTCGGCATCTACGCCGATAAGCGCGGCCGAAAAGCCGCGTTTATTTTTACGCTGCTGCTATTCAGCATTGGCAGCGGCTTGAGCGCATTTGCCTGGGGGCTGGGCATTTTCATGTTTCTGCGTTTTCTGATCGGCATGGGGCTGGGCGGCGAGCTGCCGGTAGCGTCAACGCTGGTCAGCGAAAATGTTGCCGCTCATGAACGCGGGCGCATCGTGGTGCTGATCGAAAGCTTCTGGGCGGTGGGCTGGATCGTAGCCGCGCTCATCGCATATTTTTTGATGCCGATTGAAGGATTCGGCTGGCGTGGCGTGATGCTGTTGTGCGCGCTGCCCGCGCTGTACGCGGTTTATCTGCGCCTGCACCTGCCCGATTCGGTAAGCTTTAAAAAGCTTTCGCATGAAGAAAAAAAAGAAACCATCATGCAAAAAACCGCCACCTTGTTGTCGGCGGAACATCGCCGCAGCACCATCATGCTCTGGCTGCTCTGGTTCGGCGTAGTGTTTTCGTATTACGGCATGTTTTTATGGCTGCCCAAAGTCGTGATGAGCAAAGGTTTTGGTCTGGAACAGAGCTTTGGCTACGTCCTGCTGATGACACTGGCGCAATTGCCCGGTTATTTCACCGTGGCTTGGCTGATCGAGCGTATTGGTCGCAAAGCCGTACTCGTTATTTACTTGTCGGGCACGATGTTAAGCGCGTACTGGTTCGGCGCGGCCACTACGCTCAACCAGATTCTGCTCGCGGGCGCGTTGCTGTCGTTCTTCAACTTGGGCGCATGGGGAGCTTTGTATGCCTATACACCGGAGCAATACATCGCCAAAATTCGCGCTACCGGCGCCGGCTTTGCCGCTGCGGTCGGGCGCGTCGGCGGTATTTTCGGACCGCTGATGGTCGGTTATCTAATGGCGCTCAATATCAGCGTTTCGACGATTTTCACAATTTTTTGCGCGGCCATTATGATCGCTATCCTCGCCGTGATTTTTCTCGGCAAAGAAACAAAACAAACGATTATCGATTGAGGCGGGTTATTTCACCGTCTAATCGGAAAAGGCGTCAATCTGCATCAAAAGAATCACTGCGTGCGCGGCAATGCCTTCCTTGCGCCCGACAAAACCCAACCCTTCCGTCGTTGTCGCCTTCACGGAAACGCGCCTTGCCGTACAGCCCAATGACCCGGCGATCGCTTCGCGCATCGCTTCGCGATAAGGCGCGATTTTCGGTGCTTCGGCAAGCACGGTAATGTCCACATTTTTGATGCGATAACCCAACGCCCGCGCCTCCAGCACAACCCGTTCCAGCATTTTGCCGCTGTCGGCGTTTTTCCATTGCGCGTCGGTATCGGGGAAAAAATGGCCGATATCGCCCAGCGCCATCGCGCCCGCCAGCGCGTCGGTAACCGCATGCAAAACCACATCGGCATCCGAGTGCCCTTCCAACCCGTGTTCGTAAGGAATATCGACGCCGCCCAGACGAATGGTTTCACCTTTTTCCTTGGCAAACGCGTGCACATCAAAACCGTGTCCAATCCGCATCATGATAATTTTTCTCTTTCCTGTTGTTCAAGAATAACGCCCGCCAAAGCAATATCTTCCGGATAAGTAATTTTAATATTATGCGCGCTGCCGCGAAGCAACCTCGGCATCGGCATATGATGTGCCCGACACCAACGCTCGACGGCTTGGGCTTCATCGGTAATTTCATCGATACTTACCGCGGCCAACGCTTCACGCAATACCCCAACACGAAAAACCTGCGGTGTTTGCGCTGCCCAGAAACGACGGCGATCCACCGTTTCCGCCACGCGCACCAAATCGCCATCATTCGCAATACTTTTCAGCGTATCCGCCAACGGCATCGCCAGCAACGCGCCCTCCCTGTTTTCCTCAAGCGCACTATTCGTGAACGCCTTGAGTGATTGCAGGCAAAAAAACGGCACACAAGGCCGTGCCGCATCATGTACGGCAACCCAGCTATTCTCCGTTGCGCCATATTGCCGCACCAGCACATCCAAACCATTGCGTACGCTTTCTGCCCGCGTTTCTCCGCCGCACCGCAAAGGCAACGCCGTTTCCGTAAATGCTTTGGGCAAACCGTCGAAGTGCGCATCCTGCGGCGACAACACTATCGCAATTTCCGCCGGACGCAGCCCTTGGCGCAAACGCGCCACCGTCCATTCCAGAACAGTCTGCCCATGTAAGCGCATATACTGCTTGGGCAACACCGCGCCGAAACGCTGCCCGCTGCCCGCTGCCGGAATTAAAGCAAATAATGAAGACGCACGATGATTCATCATGCGCATTATGCCCTAAGTTAAATCGATTAAGGCCAATAAGGGAAAAAGCTGTAATTTCTGGCTTTAGCCCATTCAGGATAACGGGCATCGCGGCGGTCTATCGCAAAGCCAACCGCGGCAAGCGCGACAAGGCACACCGTATCTACCCGTAGGCAGGCCATAACACGACCTCATCAAAATCGAGCCGTTTCATCTTTTATTTAAATACGAAATACCTCCGGCCAAAATGGAGGTATTTTATTTATAATTACGAAAAAACAACACATTAGCCATTTCTTCTAATGCATTTTATTTCTTGCTTCCGAAAACATTGTTACCACATCCTCCCGGGAAAAACGGTAATGATGATTACAGATTTCATCGTGTACCGTTATCTCTCCCTCTTCGGCGAGAATGCGTTCCAATTCCCCGCGCCCCAGTGCGCGTAAAGTCCCGATAACTTTTTCCCGGTCATATGGACAGTAATACCGCGCTTCGCGCGGCGCGAAAAGACGGATTTCCTCCTCGGCAAAAAGGCGTTTTAATATTTCGCGCACAGGAAGTTGCCATAACTCATCATCGCGCACGGTATCGGCCAATATTGTGATTCGGCTCCAGGCATCGTCATCTTGGGCGTTTGCCGAAACGGGCAAACGCTGCAAAAACAGCCCGGCGCAAGCGTCGGGCGCCGTTACCAGCTTCAACCAGGTATCCTGTTGTTCGGATTGCGCAAGGTAATGCGCGAAAACATCGCCAATCGTCTTGCCCTCCAGCGGCACAATGCTTTGATAGGGCGGGATATTGCGCTGCGCGTCGGCAACAACCGCGGGCTCCAATGTCAAAACAAGTTGCCCTTGTCCCAACAACAGCGGCACCGATGCCGGCAATGCGTTCAGCCTATCGTTTGCCGGAACGCTCCGAGCGTCCTTATCCACGCGCACCATACCGCGCAGCCGTAATTGTTCATCGCAATCCACGACCAATAACGAAACCGCGCCATCGCCTTTGGCCTGAAAAGTAATCCTCCCCGGCTGTTTCAACTGGCTGGCGATCAACGTCGTCACTGCCGCCATATCGCCGAGCAACCCCGCAGCGGCGGGCGCATAGTCACGCCCCTGCTGCATGGCCCGCCACGCCGATTTCAGGCACACGAAAGCGCCGCGAATATCGTGCGCCTCAAAAAGAAAGCGGCTGATCAAGTTATCGGGTAGTAGTTTCATGATATCGCTTTTTATACGGTCTGCTTTTCGTATGATTTGGCAAACGCCGCCGACATTGCCGTCTGCGGCTTTGGCGATTCCGGTTTCTTCCCATCGGTTTTCTTGCGGGTGTGTGCCGAGGGTAATTTGCGACACGGGATCCCAGAAGAGGCTTGCTTTGTACCGGGTTCGTCATCAAGACGCATCGATAAAGCAATACGCCGCCGCTTTTCCTCAACCGCCATGACTTTCACTTTCACAATATCGCCCGCTTTCATCACATCGCGCGGATCTTTGACAAATTGCCTTGACAACGCCGAAATATGCGCCAACCCATCCTGATGTACGCCGATATCGACAAACACACCGAAAGCGGTAACGTTTGTCACCACGCCTTCAAGAACCATGCCTTCACGCAAATCCCGAATATCCTCAATGCCCTCAGCAAAATTTGCCGTTTTGAACTCAGGACGGGGATCGCGTCCGGGCTTTTCCAACTCACGAAAAATATCGCGTACAGTAAATGCACCGAAGCGCTCATCGGTATATTTTTCCGCAGAAAGCTGGCGAATCAGCGAAACATTGCCAATAATTTCCTTGATTTTCTTATCGAGATCGGAAAGTATCCTTTTAACTACCGGGTACGCTTCCGGATGCACCGCCGATGCGTCAAGCGGATCATCGCCATTCATGATACGAAGAAAGCCCGCCGCCTGTTCAAAAGTTTTTTCGCCAAGGCGGGGTACTTTTTTCAGCGCCTCGCGCGATGCAAAAGCGCCGCAGGTATCGCGATATTGCACGATGCCCGCCGCCAGCGTTGACGATAACCCGGAAACACGCGCCAGCAACGGCACCGACGCCGTATTCACATCAACACCCACCGCGTTCACACAGTCCTCGACAATCGCATCCAGGCTCTTCGCCAGCTTGATTTGCGACACGTCATGCTGATACTGGCCAACGCCGATCGCCTTGGGCTCGATTTTTACCAGTTCGGCCAACGGATCCTGCAAACGACGCGCAATGGAAACGGCGCCGCGCAACGACACATCCAAATCAGGAAATTCGCGCGCCGCAAATGCCGAAGCCGAATACACCGACGCGCCCGCTTCGGAAACCACCAGCTTACGGATATCCAGTTTCGGATAGCGTTTCAGCAAGTCGCCGGCCAAACGATCCGTTTCGCGGCTGGCCGTGCCGTTGCCGATCGCGATCAGTTCAATATGATGCCGGGCGCACAACGCCGCCAACGTCGCCAAGCTGCCTTCCCAATCGCGGCGCGGCTCGTGTGGAAATATCGTCGCTGTTTCAAGCAGCTTGCCCGTTTTATCGACAGCGGCGACTTTCACGCCGGTACGCAATCCCGGATCAAGCCCAAGCGTTGCGCGCGGCCCCGCCGGCGCAGCCAATAGCAAGTCCTTGAGGTTTTGGGAAAAAATACGGATCGCCTCATTCTCGGCACGCTCACGCAACGCATTCATCAATTCCAGCTCAAGGCGCACAAACAGCTTTACCCGCCATGCCCAACGCACGGTATCCAGCAACCATTTATCCGCAGGACGGCTTTTATCACGAATAAGAAAGCGCTCCGCAATTTTCTTTTCACATGGGTTTTGTATTGGCGTGTTGGCTGCCGTGCCCTGCTCCTCCGGTTCGTCGTCGGGCTTGAGTAAAACCTGCAAAACGCCTTCGTTGCGCCCGCGAAACAATGCCAATGCGCGATGCGACGGAATGGTGCGCCACGCTTCCCGATAATCAAAGTAATCAAGAAATTTAGCACCTTCGCTTTCTTTACCCAAAATTACTTTCGATACCACGACACCGTGCTCGCTTAAATAATCGCGTAATGTTTTCACAAGATCGGCATCTTCGGAAAACCGCTCCATCAATATTTGCCGGGCGCCGTCAAGAACGGCTTTGGCATCGGGAAAGCCTTTATCGGCATCGACATAACGCGCCGCTTCGTCCTCGGGCATCAACTCCGGCTGACTCAGCAATACCTCCGCCAACGGCGTTAATCCTGCCTCGTGCGCAATTTGCGCTTTGGTACGGCGCTTGGGCTTATGCGGCAAATAAAGATCTTCCAAGCGCTGCCTCGTCTCCGCCGCAAGCAAATCATTTTTTAATTCCGCGGTCAGCTTTCCCTGCTCGTCAACAGATGCGATCACAGCGGCACGACGCTCTTCCATTTCACGCAAATAGACCAAACGCTCGCTCAATGCCCGCAATTGGGTATCGTCCAGGCCACCAGTCGCCTCTTTGCGATAGCGGGCAATAAACGGTACGGTCATCCCCTCGTCCAATAACGCAATCGCCGCAACCACCTGCGCCGTTTTGACATCAAGCTCCCGAGCAATGCGTTCCTCAATAGCTGGCAACATTAAATACTTTCAAAAAAACAGCTGGCAGCTGCAACCAAGCCGCTTCGGCGCAGGCGTCAGAAAAAATCATCAATATATTTCAGCGGCCTGGCAATCAATATTATTCCGAACCGCCGCCGTGTTTGTATCGGCTACGCGCGGGATTTTCGCCAGAAGCGCACCAGCCAGCCGATAATCATGCACATGAGAAGCACCGAAAAACAGGCGTATATCACCAACATCCACTCGCCCATACTCAGCGTCAGGAATGCCCAGTCGTCTTCGCCGCATAAACCGTTCGGCGCAAAAATCGACGGAAGCCACTGGTGCAGCGGAAGCCCAAAAGGAAACTCCGGCTCAAATGTGCAGGAGCCCAATCCTTGAAACGAAAAAAAATCGGCGCCGTTACGTACCGCTTCGGCACGTTCATGCATTTTGATAAGGCGATCCGACCACAGCACACCGCGCACAATCGCCCAGATGACGGCAATATAGCCGACCAGTTTGAGCACAACATTTTTGGGATTGATCGCCGCAATCAATGCCGCAAAGAAAATCACGAACATCGAAAAGCGGATATATACGCACATTTCACAGGCGGTGAGTTTCAGGTAATTCTGAAAAAACGCCCATGCGATCACATCAAGCAATAACGCGACCATGCCGCCAACGATCCAGATAGTCCGCCGATCCTGCCATTCGGCAAACGTCCCCCAGAAATCTTTTTTAAGGCTCTGCCATGCCTGCGAAACGATATTCATCATGAAATTATGATTGTTGGTTTTCAGGCGTAAATCCCTGCGGCATCGCAACGCCCTCGCCGAAGAAATACTGTTCCGTTTGCGCCATCAACCACCGGCGCGCTTCCGGATCGACCATACTCAAGCGATGCTCATTGACCAGCATGGTCTGCTGGCGTACCCACTGCTGCCAGGCTTCTTTGGAAACATTGTTAAAAATTTTCTGTCCCAGTTCGCCCGGGTACGGCGGAAAATCCAAGCCTTCCGCCTCACGTCCTAATTTGATGCAATGTACGACTCGTGCCATTTTGATTCCTTGCTCCAAATAATTACAGTTTTTTCCAGTACACCAGCGAACGCCGCCGGTAGTTATAAAGCGCCTGTTTTTTCATCGGTAGCTGCGAAACCGGCGCTTGACGAAAACCACGTTCAATAAACCAGTGTCCGGTGCGTGTTGTCAGTGCAAACAGCTCTTTCAAGCCGATCTTGCGCGCCCAGGCCTCAATATAGTGCAGCAGCATTTCCCCATAACCCTCGCGCTGAAATTCAGGATGTACCGCAAGCGCCGCCATTTCTCCTGCGCCCTCTTCGGGAAACGGCACCAATGCCGCACAACCGATGATCAGGTTGTCGTACTCCATGACGATGAACCGCTCGATTTCCGCTTCCAGCTGCTCGCGCGAACGACGCACCAGAATACCGTCCGCTTCAAGCGGCTCAATCAACGCAAGAATGCTGCCGATATCGTCGATCGTCGCGGCACGCACGGTTTCCAGCGAACGATGCGACAACATCGTGCCAACACCCTGACGCGTAAACAGTTCCAGCAGCAGCGCGCCATCGCGGCGGCTCGATAGGAAATGAACGCGCGGCACGCCGCCATGGCTGGCGTAAACCGCTTGACGCATGTAAAGGCGCAGCAGCTCCGGAATACCTTTCGACTTTTTCAATAAAGCTTCCGCTTCATCGGTAGAAATGGTGTCAAGCCGTTTTTTGTCTTTGCGCAGGCCGTCATCGTCAGAAAGAAAAACCAGCTTCAGCGCCTCCAGACGCACTGCGACTTTTGCCGCAACCTCCTCCATCGATAAATTGAAAATTTCGCCGGTTGGCGAGTAGCCAAGCGGTGAAATCAGCACGATATCACCATCATCAAGCCGTTGCTGTATCGCTTCGCGGTCGATACGGCGTACAGCTCCGGTAAATTGCATGTTCTGCCCATCAATCACGCCAAGCGGCCGCGCCGTCAAATAATTGCCGCTGGAAACCCTGTTACGCGCGCCGGCCATCGGCGAATTGGCCAATCCCAAAGACAGCAATGCTTCGATACGGCTGCGCACCTGCCCGGCAGCCTCCAACACACAATCCATCGTGTCGGCGTCGGTAATGCGGATGCCGTCGGCAAAATACGATTCGATGTTTTGCTGCGCGAGAATTGCCTCGATCTGCGGGCGCATGCCGTGCACCACAATCAGTCGAAAACCGAGGCTATGCAACAAATTAAGATCGTGAATAATGCCAATAAATTTTTCGCTGTCGACGACCTCCCCGCCAAGAGCAATGACAAAAGTATTGTCACGAAAGGCGTAAATATAGGGCGCAGCGGCGCGAATTCCCTGGACGAAAGTGCGCAGGGCGGCAGGAGAAGTCAGTTCGAGCGCATCCATATTTTTCTTGTGCGGAAAGGTAATTCGGGCGATTATAATTCGCTGTTCGTGTTGATGCCACAATTATGGTGTCTGCCTGTAAAACAATAATCCTTTTTCAATGAGCCTCCTCGACAACCTCAATCCGGAACAACGCGCGGCGGTTACCTTGCCCGCCGGTTCCGCACTGATCCTCGCCGGCGCCGGCAGCGGCAAAACCCGCGTGCTGACCTCGCGTATCGCCTGGCTGCTGTCCACCGGACAGGCCACGCCGCTTTCCATACTTGCCGTGACCTTTACCAACAAGGCCGCCCGCGAAATGCTCGCCCGCCTTGCCGATATGACGATGATCCGCATGTCCGGGCTTTGGATCGGCACTTTTCACAGCCTGTGCCATCGTTTTTTACGCACGCACTACCGCGATGCCAATCTGGCGGCGCATTTTCAAATTATCGACGTTGCCGATCAGCTCGCGCTGATCAAGCGCATGTACCGTGCCCATCAGATCGACGATGAACGCTTTCCGCCCAAAAACCTGCAATGGTTTATCCAGAAAAACAAAGAGGAAGGTTTGCGCCCCGACGCCATTGCCGCAGACCATGAACAGGCACGGCGAATGGTCGAACATTACACGCTTTACGAGAGCGTTTGCCAGCGTGAGAGCGTCGTCGACTTCGCCGAACTGTTGCTGCGCAGCGTCGAATTGCTGACAAAAAACTCCGCGCTGCGTGAACATTACCGCAAACGTTTCACACACCTTTTCGTCGACGAATTTCAAGACACCAATCGCTTGCAATACCGCTGGCTGCAACTGCTGGCCGGCGATGATGCCTCCGTGTTCGCCGTCGGCGACGACGACCAATCCATTTATGCTTTTCGCGGCGCGCATGTCGGCAATATGCAGCGCTTCGAACACGACTTTGCTCATTCCAATTTACCGGTACACATTGCCCGTCTCGAGCAAAATTACCGTTCGCACGGCCACATTCTTGACGCCGCCAACGCGCTCATTCGCCACAACCATGCGCGTATGGGCAAAAACCTGTGGACCGACGCGCCGCACGGCGAGCCATTGCGCGTTTTTTCCGCCGAGAGCGAAGAAGATGAGGCGCGCTTTATCACCGACATCGTGCAAGCACAAACCGAAGCAGGCGTATCGCTTTCCGACATGGCGATTTTATATCGCGCCAATGCGCAATCGCGTGCCCTTGAACATGCGCTTTTTTCCGCAAGCATCCCCTACCGCGTTTACGGCGGATTGCGTTTTTTCGAGCGCGCCGAGATCAAGCATGCGTTGGCGTACCTGCGCCTATTGGCGTCGCCCGAAGACGAAGGCGCATTGCTGCGCGTCATTAATTTCCCGGCGCGCGGTATCGGCACGCGCTCGCTTGAACAGCTTCAGGATTTTTCCCGTACGCATCGGGTATCGCTATGGGCGGCAACATGTCAATCCGATATCGGCGGTAAGTCCGGCGCCAATATCGCCGCGTTTGTACTGATGATCGAACGCCTGCGCCGGGAAATCATCTCGTTGCCCTTGCCGGAAATGATCGAGCATGTGCTCGAAGCGTCCGGCTTGCTCGCTCATTATCGCGCTGAACGTGAAGCGGAAGAGCGCTTGCAAAACCTGGAAGAACTGGTTCAGGCTGCGCGCAGTTTCGTTGAGGAACGCGATATGAATCGCTATATGGCTGATGAGGAGGAGGCCATTGATGCCGAAACCCGTATCAATCCGACGATTTCCCGCGAACTGACTGCGTTTTTAACGCACGCCGCGCTTGAAGCCGGTGATACTCAAGCCAACGATGATAAGTCCGCGCTGCAACTGATGACCATGCACGCGGCCAAAGGATTGGAATTTCATACCGTTTTTATTACCGGACTGGAAGACGGCTTGTTCCCGCACGAAAACAGCCTGAATGAGCCGAATGGCCTGGAAGAAGAGCGACGGTTGATGTATGTCGCCATGACCCGCGCCCGCCGTCAGCTCTATTTGAGTTTTGCCCAAACCCGCCGTTTGCATGGGCAGTTCCGCTATAACGTACCTTCGCGCTTTATCGGCGAAATACCTGACGAACTGGCACAATGGCTTTCCACAATGCCGCATCGCGACACCAGATATTTTGCCTCCCCCAAACGTTCACCTGCCTTTGCATCGAATAACGCGCTACGTGATCCGTCGCCGCATCATCCTCACAGCGTGCCAATCAAGACTTTTTCGGGAAGCCGTCTTGCAAGTGGTCTTAATATCGGTCAAGCCGTTTCCCATCATAAATTCGGCAACGGCATCATTATCAGCGCCGAAGGCAGCGGCAACGATGCCCGCGTGCAGGTGAATTTTCAGAATCATGGCGTCAAGTGGCTGTCGCTGGCGTATACCACATTGGAAAACATATAAAAACAACCGGCAATTGGCGGCTGGACACGATTAAACGATAAAACCGCTTTATTTGATTGTTTCAAACTGACGGTTGTTTTTGCCGTAACGTTTAAACAAGATATTCTCGTAGGATGACCATGTTGGATATTAAATCGCTGCACACTTTCGTTGCTGTTGCCGAATTGCAAAGCTTCACGCAAGCAGCAAAGCATCTGCACATGACGCAATCCACTGTCAGCCAACATATTAAGCGACTGGAAGAAAGTGTGGGCCAAGATCTTTTCAATCGCACGACCCGCTTGATCATTCTGACAGAGACAGGAGAAAAACTATTTGCTTACGCCCGGCAGATCCTTTTTCTGGAACAGGAAGCGCGGGAAATGCTTAAAACAAGCATCCGGGAAAAAACCATTCGCATCGGCGCGCCCGAAGATTTCGCCTCTCAAAGCCTTCTCGCTGACCTGATGGCATTGAAGCATGCTAGCCCACATATCCGTTTTGAAATCACGGCCGGCCTGAGTAAAAGTTTGCGCGTTTTACATGATGAAGGAAAGCTTGATTTGGTGATCGTTCGCCAAAAAGCCGGGCAAGGCGGCAACGTCATCCGTTCCGAACCTTTGGTGTGGATCGATAGCCTAGGCCACCCCGTTGCCGATGAATCGCCGCTGCCGCTTGCTGTTTTCCCTGTCAACGGTTTATATCGTAATGAAATATTCCGTATATTGGAAAAACATAAACGGAAATGGCACATTACATTTACCAGTACCAGCCTTTCGGGAATCCTCTCAGCGGTAACCCATGGCATCGGTGTCAGCATGGTGCCTCGAAGCGCCGTTCAGGAAACACATACCGTATTAACCCAACATGCCTGGTTCCTTGAAACGCCAGCCATGGAATTTGCCGTTTATCATCATCCTCACGCCGATCCGGCAACGCTTTTTCTTATCAAGCAATTACTAAAAAAACATTTTCTTACTGAGTGAAAAATGCTTTTATCGCGCTTCTTGATAACACCCATAATGTTTTTTAATAAGCCCTTTTCATCTCCCGTTTCGCTCCTATAATTTATTCTGACCATATGGTCAGTATGGATGATCAGGAGCATTTATGAAAGAAAAACTAACACGTCGCGAACTGTTAAAGACAGGAGGATTGTTCACCGGCGGCATGCTGGCGTCCGCTTTACCCGGTGCGGCGACAGCCGGGTTATCTCCTCAAAAAATTGCATGGGACAAATCATTTGACGTCATTGTTGTCGGCAGCGGCCTTGCCGGCTTATCCGCCGGTATTACCGCGGCTGAGGCAGGCAGCGAGACCATCATCCTAGAAAAGATGATGGCACATGGCGGTTCATCGGTCATCAGCGGCGGCACGTTTGCTGCCTGCAATACAGAAGCACAGAAAAAAGCCGGAATCAAAGACTCGGAAGAGCTGTACTTTAATGACCTGATGAAAGCCGGGGAGCGCCTTAACGTTCCCGAGTTGGTGGAAACACTGGTCAAAAACTCCGCTGATGCGCATCGCTTCCTCGTACAACGCGGCGCACTCTACGAGAAGGAGCTCCGTACCGTTGCGCAGCACTCCGTTAAACGCTGCTACCAGCCCGTATACAGCATGGGATTGAATGTGATTAAACCGCTGCTAAGGCATTACCTGGGGCTTAATAAAGCGCACCTTCAGCTAAGAACGAAAATCGATGAAGTGATTCGGGATCATTCCGGCCGTGCGGTCGGTCTGAAAGTTCGCGAAGGCTATCTCTTTGACGCACAATCGCCCAGCGATGATCGCACCAACCAGACCGGCACGGCGCGCTACTACAAAGCACGCAAAGGTATTGTTTTTGCATCCGGCGGCTTTTCTCGTGATCTCGAATTCCGCGAGTACGAATTCCCGCAATATCGGAAAATTCCTTCTACCGTACAACTTGGCGCTACGGCGGGCGCATTGAAAGCCATGGTGCGTTGCGGTGCGCGTGCCATGCACACGACACTGGTACGATTTGCAATTTCCATCGGCTACGAAGACATTGAAAAAGGCATACTTCTTGATCAGCGCACCGGAAAACGCTTTATCGGTGAAGGCGCATCGCGTATGGGATTATCGTACAAAATCGTCGACCTCTCGAATGCCGGTTCGAGCTGGCCTGCTTTGATTTACGATGTAGAAGGATTGAAAACCATCTATGACCGCGACAAGCTGGAAATCATCCTGAACAATGGCGAGATGCAAAAATTTGATTCTCTCGATCAACTGGCCGAGTATTTCAAAATGCCTGCCGCGGAAGTCAACGCAAGCATTAAAAAATACAATGAAATGTTCCACGCCGGTATCGATACAGAGTTCGGTAAAGACTTTAAAAAAACCAAAGCCAGCCCAATCGAAAAAGCGCCGTTCTATGCTTGCCCGGTTTATCCGAAGTTCAACTATACACAAGGCGGTATCTTGATCAACCCGAAAGCACAAGCGCTGGATATGGGTAATGAAGTCATCCCTGGCCTCTACGTCGCCGGCGAAGCCGCTACCGGTGTGCATGGCGCTGTCCGGGTCACCGGATGCTCAACTGTGGATTGCACCGTCTATGGCCGTATCGCCGGCCGAGAAGCGCACATGATGAAAGAAATCTAATCGGGAGAACGCACTATGAAAAAATTGTCTTTAATATCCGCCGTGGCGATGCTTTTTCTGATCAGCCAACCGGCGCTGGCACAGCAATCCGAGATGGCAAAAAAACACGATAGTGCCGGCGTCACCTGCATGCAATGCCACAATCAGGAAATACCGACAGCGGCGCTCGAAATCAACTGCACATCATGTCATGGGGCACCGGAAGCCGTTGCCAAGCTTACGGCGGAAAAATATAAGCAATATTATAATCCGCATGACCCGCTGCATTACGGAACTTATTCGGAATGCGCCAACTGCCATCGCCAACATAAGGAGTCTCGGCTTGAATGTAATAATTCAAATTGCCATAAAGAGTTCAAATACCGCGTTCCTTGATTAAAACGGTTCCTCTTTCCCGGCTGTTTTACTCCCATCTCACTCGCGCGTTTCCGTTTTATTTTTAAGCGCGGGTGAGATTTTTATTTTATGGTTTCTTTATTCTTTAACCATTGAAATCAACTTAGCACCCAATAACATCATCACGGTACCGCTGACACGATCTATTTTGGCTTTATGGCGTAAATACGCCACGCGCGAAAAACTGGAGGAAAGTACAAACGCTACAATCGTGTACCAACCGGCATCAACCACAAATGCCAGCGGCGGGATCGCCAGATAAAAAACGAGAGACGGCTCGGCGGGCATCAATGCCGCAAATACACCGGCAAACCAAATCGCCGTTTTTGGGTTGCTTAGTTGCGTTGCCAGCCCCAAAAAATAAGCGCGCCAGCGGCTTCCCGATTTTTGTGTATTTTCAGATGTACCCATTGACAGCGGTCTTTTTGCGCCACGCCAAATGGCAATCCCCAGATAAATCAGATAAGCGCCGCCGCATACCTTAAGCACGGTATAAGCTACCGGCACCGCTTTTAAAACCGCATGCAAGCCGAGCAACGCCGCCACCGCAAACAAAAACGCTCCCGTACCCAGCCCCAAAACCAATAATAACGTTTCTTTCCGGCTGGTTGATGCCGCTTTACGTGCCACCATAATAAAACTGGGGCCAGGACTGACGGCTCCCATCGCCAACGCGGCCGTAATACTTAATATGGAGAAAAGCATTGTCAATACTCGATGCGCTGCGCGGTAAACATAGTTGAAGGCTTGGCAATAAAATCCTGTGCCCTGATCAACTGCAGTTCATATTCATGCGCATCATAAGTGATCCGTAAAATATCATAGACTGCCGAGGTCGTATGCTCCAGCGCATCCTTCAGCGGTCTGCCATGCAACAGATTGACCAAAAGCAGCCCACTGGTTAAATCGCCTACGCCAACCGGTTGCTTGGAAAAATCAAAAAACGGGCGGCTGATGTGCCATGCTTCATCGCGATTCAACAGCAGCATTTCAAAATCTGCCGGATTGCGGCTGGCGCGGGCAAGATGTTTCACCAGCACGATTTTTGGGCCAAAGTCCAGCAAACGCCGCGCCGCACGCACCGCCTCCGGCAAATCGGTAATAAAATCCGCCATGCCGTTCAACATGCCCAGTTCCAGCACATTCGGCGCGACAATATCCGCGGCCGCCAACGCATGTTCACGCAAAAATTCGGCGACGCCGGGCGCAACGATACAGCCCTTTTCCGAATGCCCCATCACCGGATCGCAAAAATAAAGCGCATCGGGATTGGCCGCTTTCACTTTTTTGAGCGCGTCCAGAATTGCGCCGCCTTGCGCGGGCGACCCCAAATAACCGCTCAATACCGCATCGCAAACTGCCAGCTTGCCAATTTTTTCCAGGCCTGTAATGATTTCACCGATTTGCTCGGCGGGCAACACACTCCCATAAAACTGGGGATACTGCGTATGGTTGGAAAACTGTACCGTATTTAATGGCCATACTTCCGCGCCAAGGCGGCTCATCGGAAAGACCGCGGCACTGTTTCCCGCGTGCCCAAAAACTACGTGCGATTGAATGGTCAAAATACGTTTCATTGAATTGAATATCTGTTTTTTGGATAATGATGGTTATAATTTTTTATCGCCAAACAAAAACCGTTTAAAAGAAAAAGGCTCCATTTCTAGAGCCGCTTTTCATATCAGATCAGAAACTTCTGCCGGCAACAGCGACGATCACACTCGACACCCTATTTTTCAAAAAAACAACGCTACTTGCAGCTATGCATTGTTTAATTAAAGCTATACCGAAAACGACGACCCGCAACCGCAAGTTGTGACCGCGTTCGGGTTTTTGATTACAAACTGCTCGCCGCTCAAATCCGACTTGTAATCAATTTCTGCACCCACCAAATATTGGAAACTCATCGGATCAATCAGCAAAGTAACGCCATCTTTCTCGACCTTGGTATCGTCTTCATTGGCCACTTCGTCAAAAGTAAAACCATACTGAAACCCGGAGCAACCGCCGCCGCTGACGAAAACCCGCAATTTAAGATCCGGGTTGTTTTCTTCCTCAATCAAGGATTTGACCTTGATAATCGCCGCATCGGTAAACACCAGCGGCGCTTGTACTGCCTCTGCTGCTTCTGTCGTCGCCGAAACGCTCATGATGCACACTCTCCTATAGAAACGGGAATATCAAAAACAGAATTTTAAAAACAAACCGCAATATTGCCGGCCTTTAATGTAACCATTCAACTTACCTGGTTTTCAACGTACTCGCTGCCGTTAATGCCGTTAACGTGCATCAATTTACCGCTGACAACTGCACCATGATGCATTTCAATTTTCTGATAGGTAATATCGCCATCAATACGGGCACTGGCTTCCAACTGAAGATATTCTTCGGTGATAATTGCGCCACGCACCTCCCCGTTAATCACCGCATGGGACACCGTCACCAGCCCGTCCACCCGGGCTTGCTCGCTGACGATAAGCGTTCCGCTTTTACCCTCGGCAACGGAAATATTGCCCGTAACGACACCATCAATGCGCAAACCTCCGCTGAAAATAATATTGCCATCGATAATGGTATCTGCGCTGATTAAACAATCGACGCGGTTTTGTGAAATAATTTTTTTCTTACCAAACATAATCAAGATAAAGAAACAGTACGAATTACAAAAGGTTCGGACATATTGTCCTTTTTGAACACGCCGACATCAATACGGCCGAGTTTTTTGCCGTCCGGAATCCGAAAGACACTTTCAATGCGTTCATAATACTTGAATTTCAACGATTGAGGCGCGATTACGATGTTTTCTTTATCAACCATCGTCAATACCTTATCGTCATCATCCGCATAGCCTGTAATTCTGATTTCCCCTTCAAAATCATCTTTTGGGTTGCCGCCCTGCACCAGCAAAATCCGGTAAGTCCATTCGTTATTCCCTTTTCCGGGTTGAACACGAACATCCTGAATGCGTACCCCCGCTTCCGCAGTAGCATCCGATACCAACTTTTGCAGGTAAGTAAGTTCCTCTTTGAGCTGGGTATTTTCTTCGGTCAATAACCGTGTCTGCTCACGTGACTCTTTTTCCAACCCTTGCTGCATCGCCAATTCGCTTTCCAGCATTGCGTTACGCTTGCGCAATTCGGAAATCTGTTCCTGAAAACGAGAAATGTCCGGTGCTTCACTCGCCACCATCGATTGCGTCACTGCTTCCACAGCAGGCGTTTGGTGGGTATTTTTCCAGAGCAAAACAGCGATCACCAGCAACGGCAACACAATGACAACCAACCGGAACGGCCACGGCCAATTGCGGCGAATCTTTAAATCATGTTTGGCGCTTACTGAAAACATAAACGCAACTCCCCCTTCTGCGATATAAAGCTATGGAACAATCGGTAACGCCGTCAACCCCGTTGTTTCCGGTAACCCAAGCATCAGATTCATATTCTGGACAGCCTGCCCGGCAGCGCCTTTTATGAGATTGTCTTCAACGACCAATACGTTGGCTAATGCGCCGCGCCGGAACACCGAAATGCGTACTTGGTTGGAAGCGCGCACCGAACGCGTATCGGGCAACCTACCCGCGGGCAATACGTCCACAAAAAATTCGTTCGCGTAGCATTCTTCAAAGACGCTTTGCAAATCGGCATCCTGTTTTGTCAATGGCGCATAAAGCGTTGCAAAGATACCGCGAATCATCGGTACCAAATGCGGCGTAAACGTCAAACCGACTTTTTGCCCAGCCATTTCCTGCAAGCCCTGCTCGATTTCCGGATGATGACGGTGCCCTGCAACGCCGTATGCGGAAAAATTATCGCCGGCTTCCGGATAAATCAATGAAAGCTCGCCTTTGCGGCCTGCGCCGGAAACACCCGATTTACAATCGGCAATCATCTGTGACGCATCAATTAAGCCTGCTTTCAACAACGGCCAAAAACCAAGCTGCACCGCTGTCGGATAACAACCGGGATTACCAACAATGCGCGCTTTTTTAATTTGTTCGCGCGCCAGTTCCGGCAAACCGTATACCGACTCCGCCAAAAGATCGGGGCAAGCATGCGGCATTTTGTACCAACGCTCAAATACGGTCGGATCGCGCAAGCGAAAATCCGCCGCTAAGTCGATTATTTTAACGCCTGCATCGGTCAGTTTTCTTGCTTCTTTCATCGCCACACCGTGCGGCGTTGCAAAAAAAACCACATCGCATTCGGTAAGCGGCGCATCATCTGGCGCGCAAAATGACAAGCGGGATAATGCTGCGCAACGGCGCAAGCTCGGAAATACATCGGTCACCGCGATACCCGCTTCTTGCCTGGAGGTAATCGTATGAATCTCCACGTCAGGATGCTGCGCCAACAATCGAAGCAATTCAACGCCGGTATAACCGGTACCGCCGACAATACCAATCTGTGTCATAAAACAATGACGCCTCGCGCGTCGCAATAGATTACGGAAGCTTGATATTATCGCTGAAACAGATATTGATGGTGTTATTTTTGGCCGGATTTTTATCGAATAAAAACCGAAGAACCGCCCAGCTTCCGCAACGAGGCAACGCGCACAACTTTTTCCGCCCAATGGCAATAACGGAGCACTCGAAATAGATACATTGTTTTATTTTGTTTTCTTGGGCTTGGTCGCAAACCGTTTCAGAAAAATACGGAAAAAGGCATCGTAAATTGTGTCGGGAACGACAGGCAATGATTTGCCGACCAACATCATCGGCCATGGGAAAAGGCAGCAACGTTTCTGTTTATCAATGGCGCGAATCATTAAGTCCGCCGCCTTGTCTACTGATACCAGAAACGGCATCGGATAAGGGTTTTGCTTTGTCATCGGCGTATCAATAAATCCGGGACAAACCGTCACCACGGAAATACCGCTTCCCTGAAGATCAATGCGCAGGCTTTCCAAATAGGCAATAGCCGCCGCTTTGGAAGCACTGTATGCACCGGAACCAGGCAGCCCTCGATAACCGGCAATACTGGCAACACCAACCAATGTTCCGCTTTGCGCCGTGCGCATCCCATCAATAAAAGGATGAAAAGTATTGGCTATCCCCAAAAGATTGGTGCGAATCACTTCACGAAATACCGGCAAATCCCCATCACCCTGCCCGCCGGTGACCGTACCATAGGAAACGCCGGCGTTGGCGATAACGATATCCGGCACACCGCATCGTTGCATAAAATCATGCGCGGCCTGTTGCAACACCGAAGCGTCACCGACATCGCCCTCGTAGATATGAATGTTTTTTTCACCCAACCTGTCTTTAAGAGACTCCAGCTTGCCGCGGCGGCGCGCCAGTAAACCCAATTCCGCGCCGCGTCTTGCATATCGAAACGCCAGCGCCTCTCCCAAACCGGAAGAGGCGCCCGTAATAAAAATATTCACGGTATTTACGCTTTATTTCTTCTTCTGATTTTCCTGGCGAGCAATATCAATAATCTCGTTCAACACGCGGGTAAAATCTTCGGAAGAGGTAATGCCGTCCAATTTGACTTCCATATTTCCGTTTACATAAAAGTGCGGCACAGAATCGACTTTATAGTCTTTCTCCAGTTTCTCGCTTTTGTTCAGCATGTTGTTCACCGAAAAAGATTTATACATTTCCTCGGCCTTTTTGCGATCAATACCGTTATCCGCCATCCAGTCAAGAAAATCTTTTTCGACCTGCAGATTAATGCGCTGGCGCTGCAACGCGGTAAAGGCTTTGTCGTCCAGCGCGTCATCGCCCAACGCTTCTATCGTAAAATAAGCACGTCCCAACGCTTTCCATGCGTCGCGTCCCCAAGCAACCGGAACTTTATGAAAGACGACATCATCCGGCAAAGTTTTCTTCCATTTGCTGACAATCGGGTTGAGCTGCGCGCAATGGCCGCAACCATAGGAAAAAAAATCAAGAACTTCGATTTTGCCGTCGGGCGCTTCGACCTGTTTCTGGGGAATACGTACAAATTCCTTACCTTCGGTTGCCGCCAACGCAGGCAATGAAAAAGATAAAACCAAAATAGAAATCACCCATAAAGGAAATATGCGAGAAATTTTGGATAAAACGTTCATGAATACCTCAGGAAAAATTTAACAGAGATTATTTCGGCAAATATAAACGTTCGCCGAAGGATATAATCATAACGCAATGCACATCGACGTAAGAAACGCAAAAAGCACAATTTGCAACGGATAATCACGGCAATATTTATTGCCTACGCTTATTGCTTGACAACCGCCACTTCAAAATTGCGACGCGACAATTCGGCGCGCATTCTTCCGGTATGCTCCGGATTATCGTAAGGGCCCAGGCGAACACGGTAAATCACCCCGCGCCCCGGCGCTTCTCCTTTTTGAATGGTTGCCTCCCATCCCGATAAGGCCAGCTCAGCGCGGCGACTTTCCGCGTCCTCAATCCGGCTGAACGAACCGACCTGTAGCCAGTAAATTTCTTTGGCAGCAGGCATATTATTGGTTGCGGACGGCTTGGTTTGCAGCGTTTCCGGCAACGAAACTATGGCGGCTGTCCCGGCACGCGGGGGCGCAACCGATGTTTTAGGCGGCAAAGTTGTTGTGTTTTGCGGCTGCGCCGGTGTGCCTTCCGGAAGCACTGTATAAAAATCAAAGCTGTTTTTTTCTTTTTCATCACTGGCTTTGGCGCGCCCCGATTGTGCGGTAATTGTTTTGCTTTTTCCTTCGATCACCTCCATCACAGAATCACCGCCGAGCCGCCAAGCCACGATAATCGCCATGATCAAGCCAATGACAATACCGAGGAAAAGCCCGGAAATCAAAATGCCCCAACGAAACGCTTGCCTGCTCTTTGCCATATTCTTCTCGCTATTTTTTACATTCTCTCCGGCGCCGTAATACCCAGAAGTGCCAGTGCATTGCGCAAAGTTTGCCCGACGGCAGCTACCAACGCCAATCGCGCCTGTTGCAACGCCTGATCGTCGATCAAAAAACGTTCGGCACTATAGTAGCCATGAAAATCGCCTGCCAAATCGCGCAAGTATGTAATCATCTGATGCGGCGCCAACTCCTTGGCGGCACTGGTAACCTCAAACGGGAAATCAGCCAGACGGCGCAACAGCGTTTCTTCGTGCGGACGCGTCAACAACGTCAGATCAACATTATCAATACCGCAAACTATCATTTGATTATTCACTTGCGCCTGACGCAATACCGAACACACACGGGCGTGTGCGTATTGTACATAATACACCGGATTTTCCTCCGCCTGCGCCAGCGCAAGATCAATATCAAACACAAATTCACTGTCCGCTTTCCTCATCAGAAGGAAAAAGCGTACCGCGTCACAACCAACTTCGTCGATCAAATCGCGTACCGTGACGTAACTGCCCGCTCGTTTGGAAATTTTGACTTCCTGACCACCACGCATCACGGTCACCATCTTGTGCAGAATATATTCAGGGTAATTTTCCGGAATACCTATATCCAGCGCCTGCAATCCGGCGCGCACTCGCGTTATCGTGCCGTGATGATCCGAGCCTTGAATATTGATTGCGCGGACAAAACCGCGCTCCCATTTGGTAACGTGATATGCCACATCCGGCACAAAATAAGTGTAATTGCCATCGGCCTTGCGCATCACCCGATCTTTATCGTCGCCGTAATCCGTGGTACGCAACCATAACGCGCCGTCCTGTTCGAACGTGCGTCCCGACGCAACGAGTTTTTGCACTGTTTTTTCGACGCGACCATCGGCGTACAACGAGCTTTCAAGGTAATAATGGTCAAAGTGCACCATGAATGCCTGTAAATCAATATCCTGCTCCCGACGCAATGCCGTTACCGCAAAACGTCGTATCGCATCAAGATCATTTACATCAGCCTCTGGCCGAGCAAGATAATCGCGCGCAATTTCACCAATATATGCGCCATGGTAACCATTTTCGGGAATCCCCCCCGAAGGGGTACCAATTTCAGAACTATCCCACCCGGAGGGTTTGATTTCTCGAGCGCGCGCCTGTACTGAAATCGCCAGATTATGAATCTGTTGCCCAGCGTCGTTATAGTAAAACTCGCGTGTCACATCATAACCTTGCGCGATCAGCAGGCGGGAAATAGCATCACCAAGCGCCGCCTGTCGACCATGACCGACATGCAGCGGTCCGGTGGGATTTGCCGAAACGAACTCAACAATAGTGTGGATAGCACATGACGCTTTCGCCCAGCCAAAACGCTCGCCCTCGCGCAACGCTGCCGTAACCACCGAACCGCGCGCCTTTGGCGTTAAATATAAATTGATAAACCCGGCGCCGGCAATTTCCAGGCGCGCCACCGATTCGTTTGTCGTTAACGCGCCAAGAATCTGCTGCGCCAATTCGCGGGGATTTTTTTTCAGTGCTCGCGCCAGTACCATTGCCGCATTACAGGCGTAATCACCATGCGCCGCTTGACGCGGGCGCTCGACAACAATCTGCCGAACAAAATCTTCCGCCATTTCTGGCGCGACCTCACCTACGGCATCAAGAAACCATTGGCGAAAATCGGCTCGGGTATTTTGCATCACGATTCTTCAAGAATTAAACAGTGCGCATTATAGCGTGCAACAACCATAGTTATGGCATAATCGCAATCATGACGAAAAGCTGGCATCTGATAAAATTTTTGCTGCCGATTATTTTGGGAAACATGGCGATAACGTCAATACCCGCGGTAGCCGATGCAATATACAAATGCCCAGGCAACGATGGAAGAATAGAATTCCGGGACTACCCGTGTGATAATGGTGAGGGCGCGCCAATGGATCTGCTTTATGACCAATCGGCCCCAACGAAGATAAGGCCATCAAGTAACACAAAAACCAATATTGCTCCGGAAAATAAACAAACCACAACAAAGAAAACACCACCGAAAAAAACGAATGAACGGGAATCAAAAGCGGGAGAACGCCGTTTCATCCGCGAGGGAATGACCAAAGCCGAAGTGCGCGCCAAAATCGGCGCGCCCGATGTGCAGGCGCCCGGTGAATGCGCCAAACGTTTTACCGTCAGCAAGAACCAGATCAAAGCAACCAAAAGCAATTGTGAAAATTGCTGGGATTACCCGCCCGCAGCCATGGATCCGCAAACCCGCACTCGTATCTGTTTTATCGACAACCATGTTTCTTCAGTACATCGATTGGTAGAACGATAATGACTCACCATAAAAAAATCCGGGGAAACCCCGGATTTTTTTATGTATCAAAGCTATTAAACAATCCCTTGCTGCATCATCGCATCAGCTACCTTAACGAAGCCCGCAATATTTGCGCCATTCACGTAATTAATGCTTTTTCCTTCCTTGCCATACTTAACACAGGAGGTGTGAATCGCCTGCATGATGCCTTTCAATTGGTCGTCCACTATTTCACGAGCGTCCATCAGGCGTTTACTGTTCTGACTCATTTCGAGGCCGGATACCGCCACGCCGCCCGCATTGGCGGCCTTGCCCGGACCAAACGACACCCCTGCCTTCAGAAACACTTCGGTCGCTTCAATGGTGGACGGCATGTTGGCGCCTTCGGCAACATACTTGCAACCGTTTTTCACCAAAATCTTGGCATCTTCTTCGTTGAGCTCGTTTTGTGTCGCGCATGGCAATGCCACATCGCACGCCAATCCCCACGGCGTTTTGCCTGCATGAAATTGCAGTTTGTTTTTTTCGGCAAAACCGGAAAGACGGCCGCGCTCGGTATTTTTGAAATCCATAATCTTTTGTAGAATTTCTTCGCTCATGCCCTGCGGAAATTCAATCGTTCCTTGCGAGTCTGAAAGCGAAATCACGACAGCGCCGTTGTGCAAACATTTTTCCGCCGTGTACTGTGCCACATTTCCAGAGCCGGAGATGGTAACGCGTTTGCCCGCTAGAGTATCATTGGCATCCGCAAGCATTTCATTAACGAAATACACAAGACCATAACCGGTCGCTTCCGGCCGAATCTGGCTGCCGCCGAACGACATGCCTTTACCGGTCAGTACGCCGGTAAACTCATTACGCAAGCGCTTGTATTGCCCGAATAAAAAGCCCACTTCACGCCCGCCGACGCCAATATCACCGGCAGGCACGTCGGTATCCGGCCCGATATGGCAAAACAGTTCGCTCATGAACGATTGGCAAAAACGCATTACCTCGTTATCACTTTTCCCTTTCGGATCGAAATCCGAACCGCCTTTCCCACCGCCCATCGGCAATGTCGTCAACGCATTTTTAAATACCTGCTCAAACGCGAGAAATTTCAATGTGCCAAGCTTTACGCTCGGGTGAAAACGCAAGCCGCCTTTATAAGGGCCGATCGCACTATTCATCTGGACGCGATAACCGCGATTGACATGAACTTTACCCTGATCATCCATCCAAGGCACGCGAAACATGATGACACGCTCCGGCTCAACAATGCGTTGCAACAAAGCATTCTCTTTATACTGAGGATTCTTTTCAATGAACGGCCAGAGGCTGCCCATAACCTCTGTAACCGCCTGATGGAATTCATTCTGTCTCGGATCTCTCTGCTTGACATATGTCAGAAAATCATCCAGTCCCCGTAACATAAAACACCTCCTAGAATAGACAATTGATTAAACGACCCACGACAAAAACGTGCCCCAGAATCTACCGAAAAATGTTTCCCGAGCAACGTGCTTCCGTAAGCACACGAGTAGCTTCTTGCCTGATGTTCGCCTGATATTGGCAACGTTCGCACACAACTCAAAAAGCACCACTATCGGAAAATACTGATGCCGGAAACCAATGGCAAGCACTTTTAGGCGTTTTTTGCATAGGCTCTTCGTTTTTTGCATAATAAGAACCAAAAATACAAAAAGCGGTCACACCACTGCCGTTGTTACATGACCACGTCAACGCAACAACGGTTCCCTCCGGAAAACCAAGACATTCGAATACAACTGCTTATTTCTTACTTTTGGACGTCGGCAAATAAAAACACGTTCGTTTAGCATCCTTTATTACAAGAGCCCGATAAGATTGATATTTTTCGTTAACATCACGATTTATGCTGAAACAGCAAGCACGACGTTTATCACCTGTTTCATAGGCTTATGTATGGTTATCATCCGCCGGAAGATTTTTATTTAACAGCCAAAAAAACTGTTATGATCTTTGCCGAACAGCTGCTTAACAGAGAATAATTCTTAATCTTATTTGTTTCTTTTGTTTTTTTAAACACATACAGGATCTATGTCAGAACTCTTCAACAAAATGGTAGAGAACCATCTTTCTCCATTGATTGTCAAAGGTCGTGAGTTTTTGCCTATCGTTCAGGGCGGTATGGGCGTCGGTGTTTCCGCGCACCGCCTCGCGGGAACCGTGGCAAGCCTGGGCGGCGTTGGCACCATCGCCAGTGTTGATCTGCGTCGCCACCATCCTGACCTGATGGAAACCAGCCGCCACGCCGACAAAGATGTCGTTGACCAAGCAAATCTGGTAGCGCTTGATCGCGAAATTTCATTGGCGCGTGAAATGTCCCGAGGCGCCGGTTTAATTGCCGTCAATATCATGCGTGCTTTGTCTGAATACGCGTCGCACGTCCGCCAAGCCTGTCGCAGCGGTGCCGACGCCATCGTAATGGGTGCGGGATTACCGCTTGATCTTCCAAATCTTGTCGACGAAAAGCCGGATATCGGCTTGATTCCGATTTTGTCCGACGCGCGCGGCGTTAAATTAATCATCAAAAAATGGGCGCGCAAAGCACGCCTACCCGACGCTATTGTCATCGAACATCCGCGTTATGCGGCCGGTCATCTGGGCGCGGCGAAAATAGAAGATATCAACGATCCGCGCTTTGATTTTGAAAACGTGCTGCCTGAAGTGCAAGAATTCTTTCGCGCCGAAGGAATCGGGGAAAAGGAAATCCCGCTGATCCTCGCAGGCGGCATTAATTCGCACGAGCGAATGATTGAACTTACCGAGATGGGCGCTTCCGCAGTGCAGTTGGGTTCTGCTTTTGCGGTTACCAAAGAAGGCGACGCGGCTGAAGGGTTTAAAAAAGTACTGCTTGAGGCCAAACCGGAAGAAATGATCGAATTCATCAGCGTTGCCGGGCTTCCCGCCCGCGCGGTGCGTACGCCGTGGCTTGATAATTATCTGAAATTCCTGCCCAAGCTTACTGCGGTCGCCCACAAGAAACCGCGCTGTTCGGTGAAGTTTGATTGCCTGTCGGAATGCGGGTTACGCGACGGCATCGCCAAAATCGGTCAATTTTGCATCGATATGCAGCTGGCGTTTGCACTGCAAGGCAACAAAATGAAAGGACTCTTTTTCCGGGGGGCTTCTTCCTTGCCATTCGGCGATCAGATGTGTTCTGTCAAGGAATTGATGGAATATATGTTGACCGGCGTCAAACCGAAAATCGTGCAAGAAAATAGATGAATATTTTCTTCTGCAAACCCTTCATGAAAGAGCGCTTTAGCGCTCTTTTGTTTTTTCAACAGGGCTTCTTCGTTTTATTGACCTTTGACCGTCCGCTATGTGCCAGAACGGTATCGATGGCATTCTGCCCTGGCGCGCACACTTTGATTGTGCCAGGCTGCAAGGCGCCACTAAACTGTTGCAGCATTCCTGTACCAACATAAGAAAAATAATAGCGAACATTCTGATTCCCTGATGCCGTAATACCAGGAAATGTCCCCGCTTCCACATGGATTGGTACGACATACTCCGCTTCCAACGAACGCTCGTCATTAACATCAATAAAAACAATCCAGCCATTTTCCCAATCGGTTTGCCCAGAACAGGTCTTAAGATTCTTTGATGGGCAAACAATCGTGCGCTGATTGTTCTTGATCGCTTCCGTACGCGCGATCCACGTAGTGTTTTGCAAAGCCCGAGCCAAGTTATTCTGACGGGTACGGACAATCCAGTTGTTGAATGAGGGAACAGACGACACAGTAACCATCGCTACCAAAGCGAGTACCAGCAACAATTCCAGCAATGTTACCCCTCCTACTTTTCCTAGCATAAGTTCTCCCTTCGATGTTTGAAGCCATAGTCATAGAATCTTATTGCATTTAAAGAAATATGTTTTCAGTGTTTTTTATTTTGTTTTATCACTTTAAAAAGAACTTACATTATAAAAGCAGAAAAAATAAAAATTGAATAA
>QMCD01000127.1_pt1 | contig 65243 bp, 72 predicted proteins | sample 1821841 | NCBI WGS metagenome assembly QMCD01 (sample SAMN01991225, study PRJNA193472) | Termite gut metagenome, whole genome shotgun sequencing project. | isolation source: worker | host: Macrotermes natalensis
CACCTCACGATGGACACCCTTGCCTTCGGCTATATCCTTCCCACTACCGGGCGGATTCCGGACTTACACCGGTTAGAAACGTGCGCCGCCGGGCGCACTTAAGAAAGGCTGCCGCAAACGCGACAGCCTTTTAATCAAAAACGCCTTATACCTCAAACGCCTTATACCGTCCTGACCGACTCAAATTCATCCTGCACTTCTTTGGACGGCGGTGCTGTCAGCAGCGATACTGCCACGATCAGCAAACAGGAAAACAAAAATGCCGGAAGCAGTTCATATACATCCCATATCCCGCCCAACGGACGGACAGCCAGTTTCCAGATAAAGACCATCGCCGCGCCGCCGACCATACCGGCGATTGCACCGGAAAGATTAATCCGTTTCCAGAACAGCGACATCAGCATCAACGGCCCGAAAGTCGCGCCAAAACCCGCCCAGGCAAAGGACACTATGGTAAAGATCACACTGTCTTCATCCCGGGCAATAAAGACCGCGATCAAAGCAATTACCACCAGTGTAATTCGGGAAACCCACATTACTTCTTTCTCGGTAGCCTTTTTCTTCATGAGCCCCTGAAAAATATTTTTGGAAAACGCCGAAGCTGAAATCAGCAGGTAAGAATCCGAAGAACTGATGGTAGCCGCAAGGATGCCCGCCATGACAAAACCGGCCAGCAGCGGCGGCAGCAGCTGCCGTGAAAGCTCAATAAAGATATTTTCAGCCGCCGAGGCGGTACCGAGCAAGGTCGGATACAGCGTCCGGCCCACAATGCCGACAAATACCGCTACGGTCAGGGAAATCACTACCCAGACAGTGGCAATCCGCCGTGACCGGGTCAGTTCGCTTTCTTTGCGGATCGCCATAAAGCGTAAGAGTACCTGCGGCATGCCAAAATACCCCAGCCCCCAGGCCATCATCGATATGATTGAAATAAACCCATAATTCGCGGCATCGCCAAAAACCGGCGCATTATTCTGTACTAGCTGTACGTCGTTACCATCCACCACAGGAACTGCCAAACCAAAAAACTCCAGAAAACCCGGGATAGAGCGGGCGTTTTCCGCCACCGCGCCAAGCCCGCCGGCCGCCGCCGTCCCGGTTACGACGATCACGATCAGCGCGATTATCATTACAATCGCCTGCATAAAGTCTGAAGCGCTTTCGGCCAGGAAGCCGCCGATCAGGGTGTAAATCAGTACAAAGACTGCCCCAAGTATCATCATCGCGACATAAGATGTCCCGAAGAGGGTCGAGAACAGCTTGCCGCAGGTTACCAGGCAGCTTGCTGCATAAACGGTAAAAAACACCAGAATGAACAGGGCTGATATCGTCAACAGGATATTATTCTTTTCTTTGAACCGGTTGGAAAAAAACTCCGGCAAGGTTATCGCGTTGCCCGCTTTCACGCTGTAACGCCGAAGTCGCTTTGAAACAATAAGCCAGTTTATATATGTACCGGCCGCCAGGCCGATTGCCGTCCAGGACGCTTCCGCCAGGCCGCACCAATAGGCCACGCCCGGCAGGCCCATCAGCAGCCAGCCCGACATGTCCGATGCCTCCGCGCTCATCGCCGTAACCCAAGGGCCGAGGCTTCTGCCCCCAAGAAAGTAGTCTTCCGAGCTTTTATTCGCTCGCTTGGCAAAGAAAATACCAATGCCGACAACTACCAGCATATATACCGACATTGCAATAAGAATCTGAATCGTATCTGAACTCATCAATTTCCCTCCTCCATATTTTGAAATAACCAGCTGCTTCCAACAATTGGAAAGCGAACAACATTCACATTATAATTGATTTATATGGAAAAAGCAAGCTACAAAGCGCTGTTTTGTACTGTCCACAGCAAAGCGCATCCGGTACTTCACAGATTCTGCGTTAGTCGATTTATGCCAGATTTAGTTTTTATTAGCAGAATAATCACCGTTATTGTAAAAAATCATACTTTAATATAGATATTCCTTTACATTACCAATGGGAAACGACCAATTTCGATAAATTGCAAGGAGGATAAAACATGAGCTCAGCTTACCTGCAGCTTCAAAGTACGGCACAAGGTACAACCCTTGGGGGATACGAACCCATCCGCTTTGATTATATCGTCTCACAGCTTCAAAGTGCGGAAATCATATACAATAATACCACGGGTATTATTCAGTTTAACCGGGAGGGTGTTTACTACTTAGACTGGTTTGTCGTAACCGAGTCATCCGATGTTCCGGTTACCATACTCTTGCAGACTACCGACCAGAAAATCGTCAACTCCGATACCAGCCTCGTCAAAGATGAAGTTACCGGCTCCGCCATTATAACTGTCGGATCGGAGCCCCGCTATTTAGCTTTGACGAACGGTACGGAAGCAATAACCTTGGGCCATGTCCCGATTGTTGCTAATTTAGTAATTCATTCCGTTGACATGAGCGAAATCACGGGCGGAAATACCGAGTCCAAGATATGCGGGTCGACCATCAATTTTCAGAACGGCGTGATTGACTGTCCGGTCTGTAATCCTTTTTCGTGGCCGGTCCTACTTGATTTACTGGATATTTCCTGGCGCTCGGAGCGTGTTTCTCAGTTACTGGAGTGCTGTACAAAAAGCGGCATGGAAGCGCTGCTGGATCTAAATTCCGGCGTTCTGGGTTCCTTTGCGGTAACAAACCAGATCGAACCGATCATCAGTGCCCTGCAGATGGAGGTGGCTGATCTGGAGGCTTTATATCAATCCTTGTCCGGGATCATCGCCGATGCCGGTTTACTGTCTACCGATGTCTACCTGAATCATGCATCGGCTGAAGTGGTTCCGGCAGTTTCCGGCTTCGATGTGCCGCTCTTCGGCCTTGACGGGCCCATTATGCCGCAGATCATTGCCGAAGGCGGCGTGATTACGGCTTTTGCTGCGGAATATGACAGTGTCGTCTCTTTTGATTTTTCCTGCCTCAATCTGACGCCGGGATCCGGTGATGTGCTGAATACCCAGATCACCGACGTCAATAACACGCTTACGCAGTTCAGCAGTACGCTTGGAGATCTGGCGGATGTATTTGATAATCTGCTGTCGCCGCTTCCGGAAGATTATGCGAACCGTCTTCAGGATTTATTGTTGTCCCCGTTAAGTCTGGGGCTGGCGGATACCAATCATCATGTCCATGCGGTCTTGTGGCATCGTGCGGATGAGCCCGGAAATAATGTGCAATGGAACAAAGTGACCGAACTTGACCTTGGCGCCGTTGACTGGCTCGGGCTGGCTCCGGTTGAAACCTTTGCTGCTACTATCGGCGATATTTTCGCTGCTGCCAGCAGCCTGATCGGCTGGATCTTAGGTTTGCTGACCGGCCAGGGATCGCGGAACCTTTCCCCGACAAATGTACCGTTCCGGTCAAGCAGCGTAAAAGGATTAAACTATCCGGTTTCCGCCGGCGATTACCTGCTCGTACAGTTTAAGCTTGTCGGGGGAAATGACATTACCTTGGCGGCCGGCGTCATAGCCACCAATGTAATGGCCAGTGTTGCCATTGACTGTCCGGTGACGATTCCCTAACCCAAAATACAGGAGGATAAAATCAATGAGTTCAATTTTCTTACAGCTTCAAAGTACCGCGAAGAATTCCACCGTCCTGACAAATGAAAATCTGCTGTTTGATCAGGCCTTGGCCGTATCTGATACCGTTAACATCACCTATGACAGCAATACCGGGATGTTTCTTTTCCACACCGCAGGCGTCTATTATGTAAGCTGGTCGGCTGCGGTTGTCGAGACCCCGGCAGCAGTCAGCACCGAACTTGCCTTGGTAACTTCCAACGGGGATTATTACCGAGCGAACACTTCCCTGTTAACGGACGAAGTATCTGGCTCTGCAATTGTAACGATAGGTTTGCCCGACACCGGTTTATATGTCCGCAATCTGTCCTCCGGAAGCATTCAGCTGGGCAACGTTGACATTGTGGCCAACATAGTCATTCATTCTATTGAAGCAAATGCTTTGGAGCCAGGAGTGATTATCGCGCCGCCGGGATCCGGTTCCGTTATTAACTTCAACAGCGGCGGCATCGACATTACCAACCCGCTGACTTTCCCGATTCTTCTTGAAGTGCTGCAGATTTCGCTGATCCAGAACGAAATCAGTAACCTTAATGATGTCTTTAGCTGTGAAGGGCTGGAGAGCCTGTTCGGGATGCCGGGAGGCATTCTGGGCCTTGTTGCAAACGGAATCATGAATGTGGTTCTGGCTCCTTGCCGGACTATCTTAAATGCTCTGTTAGGGCCGCTCAGTGATATTTGCGGGCCTGCAGCCAATGAAGGCCTGGTATCGGTGGATTCCTATATCGGCCATGCCAACGTCGGGATCGTCCCGGCACTGGCCGGTGCCGACATCCCGATATTAAGTCTGATTGCCGGCCCGCCCTATCCCCAGATCATCGCCCGGGACGGCTTCATCACTTCTTTTGCTGCCAAGATGGATTGCCTGGCCGCACTTGATGTCTCGGTGTTTAATACCATAGCGGGAGTATTCACCACGCTATTTAATCTGATCCTGGAACTGGTCAGTGCCGTGGCTGCTGTTATTTCCACGCTGGCAAACATTGCCGGTGACCTTCTTGGTTTTGGCGCACTCCTGCCTGATGATTTCGCGGATATTCTGAACAACAAAGTATTCAGGCTATGGAAGACGACAACACCGGACTCCAATCATCACGTTCACGCCATTCTGTGGAAAGGCAACGCCATAGACAATAACGCCCTGGGCGGCGATGTAGTATGGGAAAAGGTGTCTGATCTGGATCTGGGCCCGATTCCATGGGCTGAGCTGTCACTTGTCGATGTGTTTATTTCCAGCCTCGGGGATATTCTGGAGGCCGGCGGTAACCTGATCGAGACGATCATCACCTTGTTGGGCACACATGGGAAAGATAATCTGTCGCCCACGAACCTGCCATTTGTCGATGCCAGGATCTCGGGCCTTCATGATCCGATATCCGTAGGTGATTATTTAATGGTTCAGTATACGCTGGTCGGCACCGATAACAGCACCGTTTTAGCGGGTGTCCTGGCAACAGAGCTGATGGCCAGCGTTACAATAGCCTGTGACAGTAATACCGATCCGCAGCCAGGACAGAGGGAATTAGGAGGAAACGTATGAGTACAGTTTATTTGCACCTGCAAAGCAGTATCCAGAATAGTACAACAATCATGCCGGATAGCGTATTGAAGTTTGAAAGGACAATCGAACAATCCGACGTTAATGATATTTCATATAACAGTAACAGCGGCATAATTATTTTGAACCAAGTCGGAGCCTACTATGTAAACTGGTTTGTCGTATCAGAAACAGCACAAGGACCCATGGAATTTGTATTGAAGACTTCTGATCAGCAAGCCGTCAAATCCTGCTCTCCGCTTACGAAAGACCAGCTGACGGGATCAGCTGTCATTATCGTCACCACACCGGGGCTGGAACTGACTTTGTGTAACGGTTCTTCCGTGGTAACCTTTGGCGATGTTCCTGTTATTGCCAATTTAGTGATTCACTCTCTGGACATGACGGAACGTGAACCGGGAGATGATACGCCGTCATGCGGGACGACAATCAGTTTTACCAGCGGGGCCCTCGATCCGACGAACCCGCTTACGTGGCCGCTTATTTTTGAAGTTTTCCAGATCTCTTGGTTATCCCAGCAGCTTATCGACCTGCAGGACATTTTTACCACCTCCGGCATAGAAGCGCTGCTGGAGTTGCCGGATCATGCCCTAAGCAATCCAGCCGTCGCATCAGCAGCCAGCACTGCCATCAATGGCTGTAAATCGGCATTATCAGCCCTGCTATCCTGCTGTCATGACTCGTTCTCATTGGGGGAAAATGGCGGTCTGATTTCGATGGATGCCTATATCGGCCATTCAACCGTGGGCATCGTACCGGCGATCGCCTCCGGCGACCTTCCCATATTAAGCCTTGTGGCAGGCCCTCCTTATCCGCAGATTATCTCCCGCGGCGGTATTATTACTTCTTTTGCGGCCGGATACGGAGCGCTTGCACAGCTGGATATTTCACTGACCGGCTTTCTGGCGGGAACGCTGAACACGATAAACGGCTTCATTGACGGCGTGTCCGGGTCCGTCGCAGCTCTCATCGATACTATCGGCAGCATAGGTTCTATTCTAACCGGTCTGGGAGCGCCGCTTCCCGGTAATTATGCCGAGATCCTCAACGGCCTCATCCTGACAAGGCTGTCAGACGGGGCCCCGGAATCAAACCTTAATATGCATGCGGTTCTGTGGAAAGGAACACCGGATCCGCAGGACATCTTGCAGAAAGGAATAAGCTGGCAAAAAGTATCCGAGCTTGACCTCGGGAATATCCAGTTCCTCGGACTTGGGCCGATCGGCTCGGCACTGTCAGGTTTCGGTGCGGCTATCTCGGCCGGTGCCAATGTAATCAGTTCCCTGCTCTCTTTATTGAGCAGCCGTGGCACGCCCGGCCAGGGTCTGAATCGGGAGCCGCTGAATACCGCACTGGTATCCGGCTTGGAACATCCGATTTCTGCCGGCGACTATCTGACGGTTCAGTTTACACTGAAAGGAAACGATCATACCACATTATTAGCCGGCGTTCTGGCATCCGACCTGATGGCAAGTGTTACGATTCAATAAGATAACAGTTAACAATCAAGCAAGGAGTTAACCTTCTTAAAGTAAAAAGATAAAAAAAGCAGTAGAAAAACAAAGATATGCAAGGTATCGTATGCGAGATATCGTATGCTAGGTATCGTATACAAGATATAAACAAGGATATCTGAATGAACAATTATAATTAATTATGAAATGGAGGCAAATATGGAAAATGCAAATACAACATGTTTAGATAATGATTATTGCCATACCGGAGGGGGCTGTATCACGATAAAGGGCGATATCGGTGATGTCGGACCGGCAGGACCGCAGGGCCCACAAGGCATACCCGGTCTAAGAGGACCGATCGGTCCTCAAGGAATCCCGGGCATAAAAGGTGATTCCGGGTGTCCAGGGCCACAAGGAGTCCCGGGACCGGCAGGGCCGCAGGGAGCATGCGGACCTCAGGGGGTCCGGGGCGATGTCGGGCCTCGGGGCGATCCCGGCAGTCAAGGAGCAATAGGTGCCAAAGGAAATCCCGGCCCTCCCGGACCGATCGGGCCGCAAGGGCAAGCCGGGCCAAGGGGTGACACCGGGCCGGCCGGGCCGCAGGGGCCAATCGGACCAGAAGGCCCCCAAGGAGTAGCCGGAAATGTCGGGCCGGAAGGACCGATGGGACCGATGGGAACTGCGGGACAGACCGGCGCCCAAGGACCTGTGGGACCGATGGGCTGTCAAGGAGTGCAAGGTCCTCAAGGAGTCCGAGGCGATATGGGCCCGGCCGGACCTCCTGGCGCAATCGGTCTGTCAGGTGATACCGGGCCGATCGGTAATACCGGCGATACCGGACCTACAGGCTATACCGGCGATACTGGTCCAGCAGGATATACCGGCCCGGCAGGTAAATCCGCCTATGAGACTGCTGTTGACAACGGATATGATGGGTCAGAAGAGGAATGGCTTGGCAGTTTAGTCGGGACGACCGGCGATACCGGGCCTGCTGGTGATACCGGACCCACTGGTTACACCGGGCCGACCGGCTATACCGGCGATACCGGACCCACCGGTTATACCGGGCCAGTCGGCGATACCGGACCCACTGGCTATACTGGCGATACCGGTTCTACCGGCTATACTGGACCTGTCGGAATAACTGCGATTTCGGATTATAACCCGTCCACTTCGTATCTAGCCAACCAATTAGTCAGATATAACGGACAAATATATATTGTAGAAAACTCCCCACCGACAGGATTGCCTGGTGAGTCTGAAGATTATTCGTCCTTATATACAGCAATTACTCCAACACCTATCCTTGGTACTGAAATGGAAATTCAAGATTCGGCACAACTTGAAATAAATACGGATGATTTGATTGTATTTGACACCATGCTGAGCGGAAATCAAAATGTTTCTTATGATTCAGCTGGAACCTTTACCTTGAGCCAAGGCAGTTACTTGGTAAACTGGTGGGTGGCGTGCGACGGCAGAAATGACCCTACCACAATCTTAATTTTCTCATTATATAAGGACGGGTCAGCTTATTCTTATATAACGGCACCTTACTATTCAACCAGTGCGACTGTCACCGGAAGCAGTTTTATCAATGTTACCGGAACTTCCTCGACATTGCAGCTTAAATATTTATCAGGCAGTATCAACTTAATTAATGCTGAAACACAAGGAGGTATTGTCATCACACAAGTCGGGTAAATAGTTTTATATTATCTCATCACGATAAAAGCTTTTAGGTACAAACCACCCAAAGTCGGAGGAAAAAATGAGTGAAAAATATTTACAAATACAAGCTACATCAGACAGTCAGACATTTGTGTATCAAACAGAAAGTACTATTATTTTTGATAAGATAGTGAGCGTCGAAAGTACGTCGATTCAGTATAATACAACTTCTGGTAATATAATCTTTTATAAGAAGGGTGTTTATCTGGTTGACTGGTATGTTAATGTATTCAGCTCAGCAAATAATTTAGATTTTGTATTTGCTTTGGTAGATTCAAATAATCAAGAGATTGCCGGAGGCGCCAGTGAAAGACAGGGTATTGCGACCAGTAGCGCAATAATAGTCGTTGATACAATAGGAGAAACCTTGCGGCTAGTTAATAAATCATCAGACGATGTGACATTATCAGGAACTGAAATTTTAGCTAATTTAACGGTTTACGGCATTGATATCCCGGAAGTATCTGGACCTACTGGTTATACCGGTTATACCGGTTATACCGGATATACTGGTTATACCGGATATACTGGTTATACTGGCATTACCGGGCCTACTGGTTATACTGGTTATACCGGTTATACAGGATATACCGGCATTACCGGGCCTACTGGTTATACCGGTTATACCGGCATTACCGGGCCTACCGGTTATACTGGTTATACCGGTTATACAGGATATACCGGTATTACCGGGCCTACCGGTTATACTGGCTATACCGGATATACTGGCATTACCGGATCCACCGGTTATACTGGTTATACCGGATATACTGGCATTACCGGGCCTACCGGTTATACTGGCTATACCGGATATACTGGCATTACCGGGCCTACCGGCTATACTGGTTACACTGGGCCGACTGGCTATACTGGCTTTACTGGTTATACTGGATACACTGGCTATACTGGTTACACCGGGCCGACCGGTTATACTGGTTACACCGGGTACACTGGGTATACCGGCTATACTGGCTACACTGGGCCGACCGGCTATACTGGCTACACTGGATACACCGGATCGACCGGCTACACCGGATTTACCGGCATCACCGGGCCGACCGGCTACACCGGATACACCGGACCGACCGGCTACACCGGATTTACCGGCATCACCGGGCCGACCGGCTACACCGGATACACCGGGCCGACCGGCTACACCGGATTTACCGGCATCACCGGGCCGACCGGTTACACTGGACCGACTGGCTATACTGGTATCACCGGACCGACCGGATTTACTGGCATCACTGGACCGACCGGTTATACCGGTTACACTGGACCGACCGGATTTACTGGCATCACTGGACCGACTGGCTATACCGGTTACACTGGACCGACCGGATTTACCGGCATCACCGGGCCAACTGGCTATACTGGTTACACTGGATTTACCGGCCCTACCGGACTTACCGGTCATATTGGACCGACCGGCTATACTTAACCGGTTATAATAGGAAACCGAAAGTAATAGTAGCTTAAACACAAATTATAGCCCACTTTTTTGACGTATCAAAAAATTTGTAAGTATCTCTTGCAGAGAAGGGGCCTCCTCGGGAAATTCCAGTTTTACACCTAAATTACCGACACGAAAGCAGTAAGGATTTTTAACTGACGAGATAATCTGATCCACGCGTTCCTCATGAGGAATGTTGTTATCAAATGTAAGGCAGCTAACATCAACCAAGTCTTCTTTACTTACCTTCTCAATATCGATTTTTGCTAATTCAGACATGGACATAAAGCCAATCCTCCCAAATCACTTTTTATACTTACTATTTGTATGTTAATGTTTGATTGTCCTATGATAGAAAGAGCCTTGACAGCAAAATGATCAGCGCGTCAAATTCTAAATGCAATATTTTTTCCTATATTATCGGGTTATACTGGTCCCACCGGCCCTACCGGTAAGTCCGCGTATGATATTGCCGTAGACGGCGGTTATGATGAATCAATAGAAAAATGGCTGATCAGCCTGAAAGGCGCAACCGGCAATACCGGACCCACCGGCCCGAAAGGTGAAACTGGTCCGGCCGGCTCGGATAATGCAGCCGTTTATGGCATCATGTCACTATCAAACGGCGCTGTACTAAGTGCTCAAATGGGTGAATCTAAAATGATCCCGATGAACAATTTCTTTGGGTCAAAGGTCATATATGCAGCGGATAATTCAGGAACTAATCCTACTATTACTGTGTCTGAAAGCGGTATTTATGAAGTTGAATGGCTTTTGACCTGCAAAACCAATAACACTGCCAATCTAGCTGTCAAAGTCGGAAAGGGCACCAACAGTGCTTTACTGTATTTGGATCAGCTTACCGTTCTAAAAACCCTGACCAGCAATATGGAAGCTACTTTTTCGGGAAAGACTTACACGACAGCTTATTCCGGTACGGCTTTTACCTTGGTAGCAACGCCTCAATCTGCAAATATTACAATCACAATACCAAGCGGCGGCACAAATGCTTATCTATCTGTTAAGAGATTAGGTAATCTAATATGAGAAAACATTGTATGTGAACAGTACCCCGCCCTTCAGTCTTGAAGGGCGGGGCTTATATTTTGTTGAGGGTTCAAATATAGGCACTATGCAACGGATTATGGAACAGTGTATTGCCCATAAATGATTGTTTATAGCAAAGATAAAGCCATTATCTTCACAGGCGTAGCCAAGTGCTTCCAAACATATGGCTGAAGTTAGATAGTCTTCTGACAGTCCGCCATACATTTCATCAACACTCAATGCAAGTAAAGCGAAATCAGCAATTTTTTTCCACTTATCTCTGGAAAACTCATTATAATCATGTGGTACATTCAATTCCTTATGCGCAAACTTGATGATTTCTTTCCGATATTGTTTTTGTTCTTTTGTATAATCAAAATTCCATTATTTTTAACCTCGTACCTCCATTTTACCTCTTTCTGATCCAAGACACCCCCCTATCAATCTAATTTTGCCATTCATGGCCTTTTCATATCGGACTAAATCAGCCGAAACCCTGATTCTAACAGCTTCGTACCGACCTGTCACTATAATAACACTTGACCCCCATTCCCGGTTCGGATAAATCATGTCAGACGATCTTTTGCCCCTGATAATCAGGTTAGTACCATTCCCTCAGGCATCACCCGACTGCACTGTCAATTCGCCCATCTACCAAGAAGAATATTTTGTTTTGTCTCTGCTTCTTGCACCTTGGGAACCTGGCGCATTGAATGTAAAAATTCATGAAGTACCTTTTGTAAAAGTTGCTTATCATCTCCCTCAATACACAATTGAATCAATTCATCAAGAACGTCATAATATTGCGTCTGTAATTGAATACTTAACTGAAATTCACCTTTGAGTATTCGAAGCGCAATCATGAGGTCACTTATTGCCTTTTCAGGGTTAGCATCCATCTCATATGCCTGTGATCGGTTTTTATATGCCATAAATAAATCAAATGCATTCTGATGGATGCCTTTTTGCGATAAGCTTTCTCGAATAAATATACACTTACTATAGTCAGATATAGCCTTATCAATTTCCTGAAATGAGTAATAATTACTTCCCCTGTTCATGTACGCTATAGCCAAAGTATTCTCATCAATTGCTTTACCAGAATTTAGATATTCCTCCATAATCTCAATACAATTGTCATAATGAAGATTGGCTTCAGCGAAATTATCTTGCTGTTCATAACTAGTCCCAATGCCCATATATGCCAATATAATACCATCTACATCAAATTCCGCACCTGCCGCAGATAAGCGTTTTGCTACTTCTAAGGATTTTATATAATCAGATATAGCAGTGTCTGTTTGCGTTACTAAAGCGTTGAGAATACTGCCTCGAATTAGATAGGCATTATACAGTAATTCTTCATTTATTTGTTTTTTCTCACACAGCAGACGTTCCCAAATATCAATACATTTCGTTAGATCTGACATTGCTCGGTCATTTTCGCCTTCTTGATAATATACTATGCCTCTCCCCGCAAGTGCCATGGCATAATTATTTATATCAATTTGTTTTCCGCTATTGCAGATCTGCTCTGAAATTTTAATTGATTCATCTAAATCGCTTAAAGCTTCCAACATCTTATTGTTATGATAATATGACAATCCTCTCATTGTATGCATTTCAGCCAATTTGCCTTTATCATCTTTACTGATATTTTGTAATTTTAAGCTATTATCTATATTTTTCATATTAAAATATAATTCGTCTTCATCTTTATTAGTAAAAGAATTGGCTTTTGTTCTTATGATGCTTATATTAGCATTGGCTAGTGAAAGACTATTCTCATCAATTTTTCTCCCTTCTTTCTTCATTTGATTCCATATCATTATACTTTTTTCAGTATCCTGGGATGCCATATCATATTTATCCATAGAAATATATGTTTGCCCTCTATTCATATAGGATGTTGCCAAAAGGTTTTTATCTATAGAATCATCTAAGTTTATTTGCTCTAATATACAAATACTTTTCGATTTATCTATTAGTGCTTTTTCATGGTTTTTCATGTATTCATAAGCAATTCCCCTGTTCATATAAATTTTGGCAAGTTCATTTTCATCAATTAGATCATCATTATAAAGCAATTGTTCTCCGATATCTATACCCAAGCCAAGTACTCTAACGGCCTCATCATAGGCGTAAGCGGTAACGTGAGATATTCCTATGTTTATATATTTCAATAATTCATTATTGGAATGTATAATTTGTATATACTCCTCATAATTAGCTTCCTCTCTATCCTTATATCGTAGCATCCATTCATCTTGTTTTTGTGAATTATTCATTTCTTTTTCCTCTATTCATTTCAAGATAGCGAATATTCATAATAGCTTTTATCCTATTCTCATTATATAGATCCGTAATCCCTGCTGCATTATGCTGTTTACCATTACAATACAGTGGTTCGTTTGGAGTGTCTTCGAAATCGTCGTAGATAGAAAGATCACATCTCAGTTCATCTCTTAAATCTCTGAACATAATAATAAATCTGCCAAAATTCTTCTCACGCCAGTCGGGTACAATACTCAATGTAGAGGCAAATATCTCTTTTACTATTTTTACGGCCTCCTCATTTCTTAGCAGGTTTATAATTTTCTCCATAAAAATATAATCGTTATGATATATGCAATTTGATATATCTTCCAGTGGCATTTCACCTAGAAGCAACCAATAAAATACCATGCCCATAGAATATGCATCTGTTGCTTCTGTAATCTCTTCCACTCTCCATGAATACTGCTCACTCGGTGCCCATCCCTCTGAAAAGACCCTTTCGTCAGGAAGGTTCTTTTTTTCATAAACAGTATCAAAATCAAACAAGGCGATTCGACGACTTTTATCTGCTTGTTTCTCAAACAAAAAAATATTTGAGGGTTTTAAATCAAGGTACAGTTGTCCTCTTATATGAAGATTAGATAAAACATTACAAATAGAAATCATAATCTGTACAATATCAATGACCGACAATAGTGTGCGGTCTGTATTCTTGAGTATCGTCCCGTCACCCAATTTCAATATAGAATAGGCTGTTCCGTTTACATCTGTATACGCATCCGGATATCCCAAAGTTTCATTACTTACATCCACATAAGAGATAGCAATCTGACGTGCGACTCCGCTGCAAAACTTCATTTTTTCATATTTGAATTTCTCAGACGAGCTCTCTGAAACAATTAATTCGCTATTTATCCCTCGTGATATGTGCTTTGCCAAAATATGATCCAGTGGATAAAATTCCTTGATAACAACCTTTGATGAGGCATAATCATTTACACTCTGACTTGTGCACTGCAAAGGATATTCTGATGGCAGAGATATGGCCAGATACACAAGACAGCTCCCCCCTCTTTCTGATAAGAATTCAATAATACGATATTTATTATTGCCAATCCATAGCTCTGTCCCATTCTTAATTGGTTGACGGTATTGTTTCATATTTATCTCCATCTGCGGCTCTGCCGCCCATCTTTAATTATCCTGTTCACTTGCAAGCAACTCTATTATCTCATTAAATAGTTCCAATATATCAATATCCTCATCAATATCAAATTCATCAAGTTTCTTTATACAGCTAAGGATAAGCCAATCAAAAGGATTCGCTGGATACAAAGCCCCATAACTGCATCTTAGAAGTTTATCATCCAGGGTACGGTAGAAATACTCGTAAAAGCTAATTGGCTTTCTACCATCTTTTTCCCATGTCTTTCTCCATTCCAATACATATTTAGAAAAAAAACATAAAATATAAACTTTTCTAGCATGGCCATGACCATGATCGGTAGTGGTGTTTTTTTTATTTATAGCAGTGCTTTTCATTTCATCAATGAAGTATTCTGTTGGAAGCTTGTCAATGATGCTCCCAAAGATGGTCTTTGCGGCTTCGACATGGTTGCCACGTTTACTTTGCTGTTTGAGTGCCAACCCCCGGACGAAGCCACTAAAGATGATTTCAGCCGAAATATTGACTGTTTTACTGTTACCCTTTACCGTATATCCTTCAATTTGGGCAGCACCAGTGTGAACCTGATCTTTGGCAATATCATCCGACATCAACTTATAAAGAGATTTATACAATTTTTGAAACTCAATTTTTGAAGTTTTATTGTATCTATAAAAATGCTCAGCATTTTCGATAAGTTCAGTAATCAGCTCATCTTGTGTCCAATCAGACAAATCACAAAAATTTCTCCACAGAGTATAAGTTCCTTTTGTTTCATCAGCGCTATCATCATATTGGACTCCGGTGACTTGAGCGTTAAAAACTCTTATCAATTCATTAGCTTCGGCAAAACTTCCCCCCTTGTCAAGAGCATAACAGTATATAATATCTTCAGCACAACGATAATTAAAACCATTAATTCGGCACACGTTCCAGAGAAACTCAGTTGCCGTAACTGCTTCAGGATTTCCCCTTTCTTTTTTAGAGGATAAACCAAAAGCAAAACACATCTTAATCGCCGATTCCTTATTTGGCAACAAGATTTCTTCAAACCACTTTTTTTCCTGTTCGCCGTCAAAAGATAGTACGCCTTTTTCCCGCATCAACTGTCGAAAGCTTTTCAAATCCTCATTCTTTCCAAGCCGCCGCAATTCTCGCTTTATACCATCTTGAATAAAGCGAAAGTTGTCCTTATTACTTAAAAATTTCAGTGATTCTTGCGGTGTAAAGCTTTTTTCGCGTTCCAATTCATTTTTTGCCCTTATTGCTAAATAATCCATTATACTTTCCTCACTTTTCAATAATCCGGTTTCATCAACCCCGACCATATATAACAGTAGTGTACTATCTAATTAAAAGATATCAAATTACTTGATTGCTTACTTAACTATATCACTTTACCAAACTAAATTCAAAGACTTTCAACTAAACGATACTAAACGAAAAGGAGTTTAACAATATGAAAGAAATTCGAAATCCAGATGGCAGATTAGTATGCCGCATTAACGAGACAACTGGTAGCATCGAAATTTTAGAAAAAAACTGGATTACATTAATAGACCCTAATAAAAACAGTTTAATAAGTATTTCTCATTTTAGCAAATCAAATTATTATAATAATGATTTGTAATAGCCCTTCGCATGCGCAGGCGAAGGAGGCCACATATGAAAGGAGGTGACAATATGAATAAAAATAGCATGAACAATAGATTACATGCTGCAATGGCAAAGGCTACTTTATCCTCTGCACATGCTGGGGCAGGCCTTATGAGTCGTTGGTTCTATTACCAACCTCGTGTCCCAAAAAGAATTGCTAAATAAAAGTTAATATCGTTGCTTTACAATGCCTTTATTTAGTGATATTCTTTTATTGCTATCCATCTACTATAAGTTTAATTATTATTATAAGTAGATGGATAGCAACTCAATAAGTATTTATGATTCAATTGCAAGGAGACGTTATGAGATTTGTAATTTGTGATGATAATATTGACGATCTGGAACATTCGGCAAGTATCATACGAAAATGGGCTGATTCCAGGAGTATTATTGCAAATATACTTTGTTTTAATAATGCAGAAGAGTTTTTATTCTCTTGGCCTGATATGATAGTTGATATTATATTTTTAGACATAATGATGAAAAAAATGTCGGGAATTAAGTTGGCGGAGAAGATTAGAAAAATTGATAATAATGTTATAATAATTTTTGTAACTAATTTTCTTCAATATAGTCTAAAAGGATACGATGTCAATGCTTTCCATTATTTAGTTAAGCCCCTGTCATCTGATAAACTAAATCCCGTACTTGATAAAGCTTATGGCATTTGGTGCTCGCACGAAAAAGATTCCTTGATTATAAAAACCGATTCCGGACAGCTAAAGATATCTTGTGGAAATATATGTTATATTAAAGTACAATTACATACAGCAGAATTACATACCGAAACCGAAACCTATGAGATCAGAAGAACAATAAAGGAATTAATAGATTTACTTCCTTCCTATTTTATACGTTGTTATCGTTCCTATATCGTAAACATCCTAAAGATAGATTGTGTATTTGATAATTCTCTGATACTCTCAACCGGAGATAAATTACCGATTAGTCGTAATAACGCAAAACGTGTAAAGGATGCCTTTATGCGTCTAAATAAGGAGTGAGAAATGAGAGCCGAATGGATCGCTGTTGAATTGATTTCTATATTGGTAGAAAATATAATTTGCCTTTACTTTTTAAATAGTCGTTATCAATCAAAACGCAACTGCATTTGGCCACAACTGGCAACATGGGCTCTATTAGTTTTTAGTGGTATTATTAATACCGTTTCCTCCGTTACCATAATTGGATTTATAGCGTATGCGATCATGCTGGTTTACTTGATTATTTTTAAAAACGGAACAATACTACAGAAAGCTTTTGGTGTTTTGGTTGTTTGTTCAATAGAAATAGCTACTTCTATAATGGGCGGCGCATGGGCTTCTTTTATGGATTCTGCAGCCATAGATCAAACAGCAGAGTATCAGGATACTTCACGATTATTTGCTATTCTGCTAACAAAAATGATACAAGTAGTTGTTTTTTATATTCTTGCCAAAAGACATGAAAAGAGTCGTAATTTACAGAGGCGACCCGCTGTTGTATTATGTGTAGCAGCAATTTTAGATTTTATTTACCTTTTTACAATACACAAGTATATATATTCACCAGATCTGCAAATTCAACAACACCGTCTTCTTGTATGGCTTGCGATAGGCGCACTATTAGTAATTATTGCAATATTTGTAATATATGAATTGTTTATTCGAGAGGAAATTAAAAATGTGAAATTGGCAATGGAACTACAACGTATTGCATTAGAAGCAGGTTTCTTTAGCGAAATTGACCAGATCTATACTGAATTACGTACTTGGCAACACGACTATAAGAACAATTTGAACGCATTGCGTACATTAGTGTATCAAGCGCAAACCGAAAAAGCTTTGGAATATATTGATAATATGAATAATGAAGTTTATAAAAATAAAATTATGCTTCAAACCGGAAATCTCGTATTAGATGCTATCGTAAGTTCAAAATTATGGTTGGCACAAACAAAAAACATTGAATTTAGCATACAGGCTGTTTATCCGGAAAATAATCATATTAGCGACAATGATCTCTGTGCAATAGTTGGTAATTTAATTGATAACGCAATTGAGGCCTGCGCTCGAATGGACAATACAAGTAAGAATAAGTTTATAGATTTTTCGCTTATACTTAAGGGGAAAAATTTGCTGATATCAATAAGCAACAGTTATAACAATGAACTAAAGCTTAAAGGTAACCGCTTTCTGACAGTGAAGAATGAGCCATATCATGGTATAGGGATTCTACATATAGACTCTATTGTCAGGAAATATCAAGGTCATGTATTGCGTTCTCAAGAAAACGGAGTATTTGAGACAAATATTATGATTCCGTTATTATATTTAGAGGAAGTAAGCTATGAATAAATATAGTTAGTTTTTTAGTAAAAACAGTTTTTATAAGACCGCTTTGACGGCAGGGAAATCTATGTGGATATCCCTGTCGTATTTTTTTACAGAACAAATTACTGAATAAAATAAATCTAAATAATAGAAAAGAGGAGAAAAAATGAAAATAATAGAAAAGATTATTAAATACTGGATTGTTAATGGAATTATTAAAAGTATTGACAGAGATATATATGAATATGGTCTTGAATTGATTTTATCTTCAACATTTAATGCAATTGTAGTAATCTTTTCATCTATATTTGTAAATCGATTGGCTGAAAGCATTGTGCTACTTATAGTTATAATACTCTTACAAAGTTGTGGTGGTGGGTTTCACGCTAAAACACATTCGCGTTGCTTTATGATTATGTATATCGGATGGTGGCTCGTTGTATGGATAATCCCTTATATCTCTTTTTTATCCGCTATACTGATCGTATGTGCATCTCTTATAACAATACTTATTCTCGCCCCGGTTCGGCATGAGAATGTACCAATGAGTGAAAAACATTTTTTAAAAATGAAAATACTTGTGAGATGTTTTACAGTTGCCACGGCACTTCTAGGAATTACAATACTGTGCTTTCATGATGGCAGAAACAACATTGGAAATTCGGTTATTGTAGGATTATGTGTAGTTGCGATCTCAATAGTTGCTGCTAAAATTAGAAATTATATTATTAACCCATAAATTGTCATAAGAAGTAATATTTCCCACTAAAGCTATATTTTATAATGCTTATGCCAAATTTATCTTTCATTAATAAAAATATGGTAATATATAATTTGAAATTATAAAGTGTAACAATTAATTATGTCTATTTAAAACTTTAAAGGGATCAGCTATGTCTATTTGGATTAAATTAAATGAAGTTATATTATTCGAAAGGAGGTGCAAATATGTCACGAATGTCCCTTAATGAAGCAGCAGGTATCATAACAGCATTGATTATGCGAGGCGAAAGCTGTTCTTCCTGCAGACACAATAATGACCGTTATGGCGACTGTCCCTATGAACCAGATGCGCGCTTTGATAAGCCCAATGTCAATGGCACAAATATTTGTCATAGACATTCTAATGGTTAAGACCACTGTTTATTTCTGTTAGAACTTTACACAAATACATAAAAAATCGAGGGCAAACACAATGGCTGATTATGAAAATGAAAGTTTAACAATAGTAAAACAAATGGCAAAGCGAAACGACAAGGATGCACTCTATGAAATGGTATATAGGATACCCAGCGACATTCATACTGATCCAGTTCAAAGCTGTGCATGGCAGGATTATTGGCTTGAAAGGGCTTCTGATGCGGGACATATTGCTGCCAAAAGGACATATGCCCGCTCTTTGATCAATCGGACAATAGACTCTGATTGTCGTAAAAAGGCAATGAGATATTTTGAAAGCCTTTCAGATGATTTTGATTCTGGCAATCTAAGCGGCGATGAACTGGCAGATGGTGCAATCGGAAAACTGTGGTTAGGTATAATGCTATGCGAGGGATACTATACACGACGGGACGCAGTTAAGGGCACAGAACTTATTGAAACAGCGAGGGGATTTTTTAATGATTTTGATGGTTTTGGATTTAAAGTATTAAGTACAATTGGAGAACTGTATGCAGAAGGATTTGCACAACCTGGAGAATCACCCTCCATATCAGATATAGAAAAGTCAATTAAGTATCTTGATATGGCTGTCAAGCGGTTTGACCCTGACAATGATGATCCGAATAATCGCGGGTACTTACAACTTACAAAAAAAATGCTCGAACTACAAAAAAAGCGTGTTGCATATGCAATAACCCATGTAGATGATAAAATAAGCGATTTAAGTGAAACAGAAAAAAAAGAACGACGTGATAAGTTAATGAAAATATCAGATGCATCGCGCCAACGAATGGAGGCCGATAAAGCTGCATTAGAACAGTGGCGTAAGCGTCTTACAAAGGAGGATTGGTAATACAAACAACTGGAAAATAAGTTTTGGGGGAAGTGTAGAAAGCTATTAATTACCTACATTTAACGGTAAAAACTTAAAAAATAAACTCACAAATGCGGCAGAAGAATCTCATCGTTCTCCTTGCCGCATTAATTTTCTCTTTCTACGACAAAAAAATTCTCATTTTTCCTAATTTTTAGTATATTCATTTTTAATAGGGAAGTGATAATAATATCTAAAGCGACTACAAACCCGCCAGCATTTCAAACGTTCCGGCAATATTCAGCTTCCCATACCCCCATTCCCGGTTCGGATAAATCATGTCAGACGATCTTTTAGCCCCAATAATCAGGTGGCTTCTGAACTCTCGGCTTTCTACGTAGATGTTATGTCCTTCCACAACTGCCCATTGCATGAACTGTGCGGCGGCTCCGGCGGTTATAGCCGATGCCATGCCGGAACCGCTCATCTTGCCAAGGATAGTATCTATGTTAGCGCCGGGAGCTGAGATGTCCGGCTTGATATCATCAGTGCGGACATTTCCTCTTCCCGCTAATCCGCAAAAGCTACCACTGTTATCATCATAAGCCGATACTGATATGACCTCATCTGGCGGACCCAGCTGGATCATGCAAGGGTCGGGAGTCAAGAATGACACCTTGTCTTCTTCAACTTTCGGCAGCCAAATATGGAAAGGGCTATGGTCGGCAGCTCCTAAGCACACATTTCCTACAGTGATTACCCATATTCCTGGCGAAGGATCGACTATACGGAGAACCAATAGTTTTCCCCCGTTTTGTTCTGTTGCCAGCTGGCGATCCACCTGAATCATTGTCCGTTCATAGGCAAAACTGAAACTGCGGCTTTCATCGGTACGCAGATTAATCTTATTGGTCACTTCCCCGCTTGGAGAGCGGATGGATATTGACAGGTCATTGGGAAGTGAACTCCAAAGCTCGGCAATAAAGCCATGAGTACCTTCCTTTATCTTAATCTCGACATCTTCCTCACTGGGACGGTGGGTGGCATGCCTTACGCTGCCCGAATAGTAGCGGCCGTCATAACCCTGATTTTTCCAGCCGGACACGATGATCCGGTTACGCCTGGCCGCAGTCCGGTTAATATAAGCCGATAAAGCCGAACCGGCAGCGTGACTGCCCCGACTGATGCCCATGCCAAAATGAATAATGACCGGACGGCGGTAAGCGATGCCATAGTCTTCGAGGTATTTTATAGCTAGGATAAGGTCAGTTTCCGAATATACAGGATCGTCCTCCGGTGTAAAATAATATTCCCTGAGATACGGTTTTGCTTCTTTACATTTGACAACTATAATCTGGCTATCGGGAGCCGGGCTGTTAAATCTGTACCCGCCGCCAAGCGTACTGCCCGCAGCAACGCTGGCTACCGCAGTCCCATGACCGTCGCTATCCCAGCTGGGGACCAAGCGGCGAGGATCATTGGTGCGCAGCGCCTGATTGATCATCTGCTGGGTATATTCCGTCCCATATGCCATTCCCTCAGGCGGAGTACCCGTCTGGATAGTCTGATCCCAGATCGACAAAATCCGCGAAGTGCCGTCGGCATTGCGGAAAGCATCTTCCGTATATCGGATACCCGTATCAATAAAACCCAGAACCACCCCGCTGCCCGTAAGCGCAAGCGGCGGCCGCTGCACCTGAAGGACACCACTTTCCATCAAGGCAGCCGTATCATATGTGCGGCTGTTTCCCGTTATCCGCTCGTGCTGTTCCAAGGTAAATAACTTTGGAATCCGCCGATAAGTAAAATCAGCCATATTTAAGGAAGGCACCAGAGAACGGTTAATATATAATACCCCCAAGTCACCATCTACCTGCTGGTAATGAAAATTATCTTCCGGACAACTCAGCTCCAGTTCGTCGGTATCAGCAATAATATCCATATAGGTGTCGGACAAGACCATTTCTTTTTCTGTCATAACAAAAAACTCTTTTTTATTACTATATTCAAAAAGAGTTTTCTGCTTACACTATTTAATTTATAGTTACTTATCTATTCTACCGCCGCGTTCACAGGTACACTTCCCAAGGACCCCACTGCTCTGTGCCGGGGATATTTCCCTGCGTCCACCATTTACATCTGTAGACAATTCCTTCATATACCACGATATCGCCGAGCACATAGATTTCACCGCTATCCCACTGAGGATATCCGGTAACATCATTTACCGTTACGGTAACCGTGTTACTGGCTACGGCTGCCGTCTGATTGCCCGTTGCCGTGGTGTCCGTATTGGTGACGACACAGTAGTAAGTGCTGGTCCCGACTGTATCGGTGGGAGGGTTATAGGTCGCGCCGGTGGCGCCGCTGATCGCATTGCCGTTTCCGTCATACCACTGATAGCTCAATACGCCTTTTGATACAGTAGCGGTTACGGTAAGCGTGCCATTGCCGTCCACGCTGACTGTCACGTTAGAAGGCTGGCCGGTGATAACCGGGGTGGCGGCATCGTCTTGAACATTAGCGCTGACCGTGACTGTTGTTGTCCGGCTGGTTACGGTCGCTGTCTGGTTGCCTGTTGCCGCAGTATCGGTGTTGGTGATCATACAATAGTAGGTACTGGTGCCGACGCTGCCGCTAGGAGGGTTGTAAGTCGCGCTGGTGGCGCCGCTGATCGCATACCCGTTTCCGTCATACCACTGATAGCTGAGCGTCCCTCTTGAGACATTAGCTGTTACAGTCAAAGCCGCCGTCCCGTTCACAATGACCATCTGATCGGCCGGCTGTGCGGTAATAGTCGGAGCCTTGGCATGGGTAGTGGCATTGCCGCTGCCGTTGGCCGCTTCAATGATCGGATCTACCGCATCAATAAATTGATCATTGCCAGTTTCATCCCAGCCGATCGACCATGTCATAATGCCACGGAAATCAGGATATTCTTCCAGCAAGTCATTCAGGGCATCCGCATAAACCGAGACCGGCTGTGCGCCATTGCCTGCACCCGTGCGGGCAGGAACTCCGAAAGCGACCTGACTAGGCTCTAATCCTGGGAAGTATCCTTTGTCTACTGTCTGAAAGCCGGTGATGAGCATCTCGGAAAGACGTTTGTAACCTTCAGCTGAATACACCTGGGCAAAAGGAGCGCCGGCGCCGGCTGATCCCTGTAGCCATGCAAAATCACCGTTAAAGCCGTTATAATACTGAGGATGGATGTAAGTCAGGATGTCACGGACCGCATCCAGCACCGGCAGGAAAGCCCCGCAGTTTCCGCCGCCGATGGCACCGCCCTGGACATAAATATATTCCGGAGCTGCGGAAATAATAAAATCATCGCCATAAGTAGCTACTAAATCACGCAGAATGATCTCCAGATTGATAGACTGCTGCGTTACCAGATTCCCTATTTCGTCCGTGTTCATACAAGCAATAGAACTGCCTTCGAAGTCAACGTCAAAGCCGTCAAAACCAAAATCATCAATTATCTCTTTGATTCCGGTGAGGAAAGTCTCCCTCTGCTTATCAGTATCAAAGTGGACAACGCCGTTCTGGCCTCCGCAGGAAATGACAACCTTTTTGCCTAAGTCCTGCCAATAATCAATGTCATCCTTAAAAGCCTCTTCCTGTTCTTCTTTCGTACCGGAATATACAGCCTGAAGATCCATATTCAGATTTGCGGTATAATGATTTCCCACTGTTTCAATAAACGATACGTTGATAACGTCCCATTGAGGATCCATATCCCTTAATGTTTTATTGGATCCGCCATTTCCACCCAGCCAATAGCCTATGGAAAGATGGTCGTTAAGACCCACGCCGGTGGCCGCTTGTGCAGGCACTGCTGCTGCCATGGTAAGCGCCAGCATTAAGACAGTCATAATCACCGCTTGGACACGTTTTTTCAATCTGCTACTTATTACATCCATAAAAACTCCTCCTTTGTACTACTTTAATGATGATTCATGTAAGGTTACAAATAAAATTGTAAATTTTTTTGGCAAATATTTCAAGATTACTTGTCTATTCGACAGATTTTTTGTACAAAGTAAAGATAATCTCTAAAACGATGTTTTTGAAATATAAGCGTTTCCCGCGTTTCTTTTTTCGGTCATAAGTCTTGGGGCCGGAGGGCTCTCCCCATTAACAAAAAACCCTTTTTGGTTAATTTATCCAAAAAGAGTTCTCTGCTTATCCTATTTTATTATTATAGTGTACTATTAAAGTGCGCTTGCGCTTTTCATATGATGTTGATACCACGGATTACACACTTCGTGCGCTCATAATCCTAAGGAAACACTAATAAATCAGTATTTCCTTAGACGCTCCAGTCCCTATGGGACTTGGGATGCGCACGGATTTACAGTGGAAACTGGCACTTTGTGCCATAAATCCGGCGCGGGAAACGCTGCATCAGCGTTTCCCTAAGTATTCGAAATCCGCCCAAATCGGACTGGTTTCACGGGTACACTTCCCACGGCCCCCACTGTTCGGTGCCGGGGATATTTCCCAGGGTCCACCATTTACATCTGTAAGTAATGCCATTGTATACCACGATATTGCCGGCCACATATATTTCCGTGCTCTGCCACTGAGGATATCCGCTTACTGCGTTTACTGTTACGGTAGCCACATTGCTGATTGCGGTTGCGACCGGGTTTCCTGTAGCCGAGCTGTCGGTATTGGTGACGACGCAGTAATAGCCACTGGTGCCGGCCGTTCCGGTAGGAGGATGATAGGTTGTTCCGGTTTCGCCGGAAATCGCCACATGAGAATCCGTATACCACTGATAGCTTAATACCCCTTTTGACACGCTGGCGTTTACGGTTAAAGTGGCATTGTCGTTTACGCTGACTGTCTGGTTGGCAGGCTGGACACTGACGACCGGAACTTCGGCATCAATCGGGACATTGTTGCTGACCGTCACAATTGCCGTGCGGCTGGTTACGGTTGCGATCTGGTTTCCTGTTGCCGCAGTATCGGTATTGATAACGACACAATAGTAAGCTCTGCTGCCGACAGTGCCGGTAGGAGGGCTGTATGACGAGCCTGTCGCTCCGTTTACCGGGGTGCCGTTTACGTTATACCACTGGTAGCTGAGCGTCCCTCTTGACACCGTAGCCGCTACTGCCAGAGTCACTCCTCCGTTTACTGTAACCGTCTGATCGGCCGGCTGCGTGGTAATCGTGGGGGCCTGGGCATTGGTCGGTATATTACCGCTGTTGTTGGCCGCTTCAATGATAGGGTCAATAGTATTAATGAACTGATTCCCGCCGCTTTCGTCCCAGCCGATCGACCACGTCATAACGCCACGGTAATCAGGATATTCTGCCAGCAGGTCATTCAGTGCCGTGGCATAGACTGAAACCGGCTGGGCACCATTGCCTGCACCAGTGCGGGCGGGCACACCGAACGCTACCTGATCAGGCCTTAATCCGGGGAAATATCCCTTATCTACGGTCTGAAAACCGGTAATGAGCATCTCAGAAAGTCTTCGGTAACCTTCAGCAGAATAAACCTGAGCAAAAGGCGCACCGGCCCCGGCTGATGAATCAAGCCAGACAAAATCACCGTTAAAACCGTTATAATACTGCGGATGAATGTACGTCAGAATCTCGCGGATGTCGTCCAGCAACGGCAGGAACGCGCCGCAGTGTCCGCCGCCGATAGCTCCGCCCTGAACATAGATATATTCCGGAGCCGCAGAAATAATAAAATCCTTGCCATAAGTAGTTCTTAAGTCATTCAGGATATAGGAAAGGTTGATCGACTGCTGCGTTACCAGATTCCCTATTCTGTCCGCACTCATACAGGCGATGGAGCCGCCTTCAAAGTCAACGTCAAACCCATCAAACCCAAAATCATTAATAATTGTCTTGAGCCCAGCGAGAAAAGTATTCCGTTCCGTGACCCCTTTTAACTCAACTACACCGTTCTGCCCCCCGCAGGAGAGAACAATCTTCTTGCCTTGATTCTGCCAATATTTAATGTCTGCCTTAAAAGCCGTTTCCTGTTGTGTTTTCGTACCGGAATAAACCGCCTGAAGATCCATATTCAGATTCGGGGTGTGACTATTCCCCGATGTTTCAAGAAACGACACGTTAATAACGTCCCACTGCGGGTCCATCTGTCTTAATGTCTTATTTGTTCCGCCATTTCCACCCAGCCAATAGCCTATGGAAAGATGCGCATTAAGATTTGATGCGGCTTGAGCCGGTACTGCTGGCGCCATGGTGAGAACCAATATCAGGACAGTCATAATTGCTGCCTGGATTCGCTTTTTACTAAAACTGCTGCTTAATACGTCCATTAAGTCACCTCCGTTATATTTTTGCTAATATCTATTATGTTGCAATCAAATTTTATATTTTTTTATTAGTATTTACAAGCCAACTTGACTATTCGACAGGTTTTGCGTACAAAGTAAAAAAGCGAGCAAGCTCGCTTGGAAGAACGCAGAGCGTTCTTCCCGAATGATTCACTCTTGCAGGAGCACTTTCCTATTAAGTAAAAAGGACGGCCAAAAGGCCATCCTGACGGGAACGCTCTGCTCTGCTTATTATTTGGGGCTGAAATGGCTGAAATCTTCTAACGCCTCAATGCGGTTGCTTCTGATGTCGATGATCGGCCCGCCGTTGCCTTCGATATATTCTCTGGTGATAATTACCCTTCCGATGTTGTCATCCTTAGGAATCTCATACATGATGTCGAGCATAAATTCTTCGATGATGGCCCGCAGCGCCCTGGCACCGATATCTTTTTTCATGGCTTTTTCCGCGATTGCCCGGATGGCGTCTTCGTCGTATTCCAATTTTACTTCATCGAGGGCTAAAAGCTTCTGGTACTGTTTCAAGATGGCATTTTTAGGCTCATTCAATATTTTGACCAGCATCTCCTCCGATAGCGCATCCAGAGTAAAGATGACCGGAAGGCGTCCGATAAATTCCGGTATCATGCCGAATTTTTTCAGGTCTTCGATCGTTACCTGATTATGAATGTTTTTCAGCTTATCGAACTTATCTTTTAATTCTGCGTTAAAGCCGATAGATGTCTGTTTATGCAGTCTCTTCTTGATGATTTCATCTAAGTCCGGGAAAGCGCCGCCGCAGATGAATAAAATATTTCTGGTGTTAATGGTTGTCAGCGGCACCATGGCATTTTTACTGTTGGCGCCTACCGGGACTTCCAGCTCCGCCCCTTCCAGGAGCTTCAGCATCCCCTGCTGTACTGATTCGCCGCTGACGTCACGGGAATTGTTGTTTTTTTTCTTGGCGATTTTATCGATTTCATCTATAAAGATAATGCCCTGCTCGGCTTTATCGGCGTCGTTATCTGCCGCTGCCAGGAGCTTTGATACTACACTTTCGATGTCGTCGCCGATGTAACCCGCTTCGGTCAGGGAAGTCGCATCGGTGATCGCCAGCGGCACGTCCAGCAGGCGGGCCAGTGTCCTGACGAGATAGGTTTTCCCACATCCGGTGGGCCCGATCATCAGCATGTTGGATTTCTCGATTTCGATCTCATCCATGGTGTCGGTGGCAACCCGTTTGTAGTGGTTATATACGGCTACCGAAATGACTTTTTTGGCATGCTCCTGACCCACCACGTAATCGTCCAGCTGCGCCTTGATCTTGTGCGGCGGCGGGATGTTCTTAATATCCAGCACCGGCCGGGGCGATTCTGCCGGTTTCTTTTTTTTCAGCTTCTGCTTATTGGGGATACCGCCTTCCCCCTGAAGATCAGCCAGGTTGACAAAGCTGATGTTTTTGTTCATTTTATTCAGGTCGTTAAACACCGAAGGGTCATGCAGCATGCCCTGATAGTCAAACTGACTGACCGTATCCATGGTCTTGTGCATGCAGTCGCTGCAGACGCTGATGTTATTGGGAAGCTTAAACATTTTTCCGGCCTTGCTCTCGGGACGGCGGCAGATAAAACAGACATCTTCATATTCGCTTTCTATGTTGTCGATGCCGCCGGCTGAACGTCTTTGGTGTTTTTTGGCGTTATTAGGCGTTTTAGTCGGTGTCTCTGTCGCTGTCTCTTCGATTTCTTCTTTATCACTATCGTCTGTGCCGGGATCCTCATCAGTACTTTTTATTCCGGTACTATCCGTGAATCCGTCTCCTTCCGTGAATCCGTCACTTGCTGTGAATTGCTCTTCCCGGTCCATGTCCTCTTTTTCATAATCCTTCATCTTATCTCAATTACCCTTTCTGTTGGCAATTATGCGATTCTGCGCACTGCCAGAATTTCCTTATATGTCGCCACTGTTGTCTTGATGCCGGTTTTCTGCGTGCTGGCGTGGACGATATAGCCATTGCCGATATAGATGCCCACATGGCCCGCATAGCATATGATATCACCCGGCTGGGCATCCTGATAAGAAACCCCGGTTCCGACTGACCGGAACGAATAGGAGGTCCGCGGGACGGAATAACCGAAATCCTTGTAAACCCGCCATACAAAGCCGGAACAGTCGGCTCCCTGGGTCAGGCTGGTACCGCCCGGCACATAGGGGTTGCCGATAAACTGACAGGCGTAGCTGGCGATCTGCTGCCCACGGGAACCGCTGAAGCTGCCGGGGGAGGCATAGTTGCCGCCGCTGCCGGAATTGCTGCCGGATGAAGCCGCAGCGGCTTTCTTGGCTTCTTCTGCGGCTTTTACTGCGGCGATTTCTTCCGCTTTTTTCGCCGCCTCCTGAGCTTCCAGCTGGCGGATCTGTTCGGTCTGCCTTCTGATGTTGGCCTGATAAACCTCTGCTTCCTGTTTGGCTTTGGCGATCTGGACTTCATAATCTTCATAAATCAGCTTCTTTTCTTCCAGTAGCCGCTCCAGCTCCGCCTGCTCCGCTTCCAGTTCAAGCTGCTGGGCCTCCAGCTCCGCCTTTTCCGCTTCCAGCTGTTCTTTTACTGCCAATGTCGCTTCTTTGGCGGCTTGATATTCCTCTAACAGGCTGCGGTCATAATCATAAAGTTTTTCTACATATTCTACCTTGTTCAGCACATCCCCGAAGCCAGCGCTGTCAAAAAAAATCTGCAGGTAGGATTCCTCACCCTGCTCATACATGAATTTGATCCGCAGCTTCATAGCTTCGTTCTGGGCTTCCTCAGCGGCCTTCGCTTCTTCATACTGCGCCGTTGTCACGAGGATGTTGTCCTCCTTGATGACGATTTCCTGGTTGATCATATCCACACTGGCGAGGATTACCACCAAGTCTTGATCAAATTCTTCAATCTCCTCGCCCAGGGCATCAGCCGCTCCTTCCAAGCCGGATATCTCGCCGTCCACCGCATCCAGGAGCTCCTGTTCCGCTTCCTGTTCCCTTCTTATCTCTTCCTGTTGCTCCCTGAGTTCCCGCTGCTGCTCTTGTAAATCGGAAATAGTGGTAGCCCGCACCGGTTCTACCACTAAATAGATCGACATAAAGGTCATCCACACTGCCCATTTCTTAACAGTAGCTTTCTTCACAGTAGCTTTCTTCACACTCTCTCACCGCTATCCTGCTGAAACGTACTGATCACTGCTTGTTTATCACCGTGCTCTCTTCTAAAAACGCGGTAACTTTATCAATCATCAAGGATTCTTTATAGAATTCTTTGTCAATATTGACCGCATATTCTTCCGCTGTTGTCCCTGCCTGTTCAGCCATCTGGGCAATCCCTTCGTCTATTTCACTTTCCTCTACATTGATGTTTTCGGCATCGGCAATGGCCTGGTAGGCCAGATAAATCTTGGCGTCATTTCCCGCCTGGTCGGCAATGGCCTCTTCCGCAGTCTGGCCTTCCGGCAGCAGCTGCGAAATCATCATAAAGGTTTCGAGATCCACGCCATACATCTGCGCATATTGTGTATATCCTGTTGTCCGGTTATCCACTAATCGCTGCAGATATGCCTGAGGCAGTTCTTTAAATTCACAGCCGTCGACAACGGCTTCGGCAATCAAGCCCTGCCTCTCCATCACATAATTACTCTCGGCTTGTGCGATCATGTCCGTCCGATACTGCTCACGGAAATCCGCCACATTCGTATACTCGTCCGTCGTCAGCCAGGCTACATACTCATCGGTCATTTCGGTGATCACCGGAAAGCTTTGGATGGTGTTCATCGTTACCGTAAATACCGCCGGCTGGCCGGCCAGCTCGGTATTGTCATAATTATCCGGAAACGTTACCGGAACCTCTTTTACTTCACCCTTCGTCATACCGATCAGACCCTGCTCCAGATCGGCGATATAGGAACCGGAACCGATCTTCAGGGTACCATTTCCCGAACCGCCTTCAAACTCCACACCGTCTTTCCTGCCCACATAGTCGATATTTACTTCGTCACCTTCCGCTGCGGGCGCTTCCGAATCTACCGGCATGGGATAACTGATTAATAGATTGTCCATCTCAACATCAATATCTTCCTCGGTAATCTCTACATCCGCCAAGGTAATCTCAATATTCTTATAATCGCCCAAAGTAACTATGTCGCTGGTAACAATGTCTTTCAGATAAACCGCGTCGCTGTATAATCCGCTCTCAGCTGCCTTGTCCTCGTCATTTTCCCCTGACTCATTGCTTGTCTCATTTCCGCAGCCGGTCAAAATCATAGCCATCAGGGCTATTACTGTCAATAGAAATGTACTTTTTTTCATTTTTCTCCCATCTGCACGGTTTTTCGTGCCCAAACGGCGCAGTCGCCGGAATTCGTATGTTCTCCAAACAAATGATACGCTCTACTCTTTATACCATAAAAAACGCCCTAAAGAAAGACATTTCATAAAAATTTCACAATAAAGGTGAAAGTGTCCGGCAGATCTGCTCCTTAAATCTTACCCACAGCGGGCGGCTGAGATAGCGGTTTTGCGAGATACGGGTACTCTGCTTGACGTCTTCGTTAAAGATATCGGTCATCTCAATCGCTTTTTCCTGATTATAGATCGTTGCATTAACCTCAAAATTAAGGGCAAAGCTTCTGATATCCATATTGGCGGTTCCGCAGCATATCACTTCCTGATCCACCACCATGACCTTGGCATGCATAAATCCGTTCTCATAGGTATAGCATCTGGCCCCCGCCATCACCAGGGTACCTACATAAGAATAGGTGGCCCAGTAAACAAAAGGATGATCCGGCATGCAAGGGATCATAATGCTGACCTCGATTCCGGAATTGACCGCAATAAGCAGGGCTGACAGGATCGCCTCGTCCGGTATGAAATAAGGGGTCTGGATGACAATCGATTTTTGGGCCTTGGTAATCAGGCGCAGGTAGTTGTCGCGGATGTTCTGCATCCCCGAATCCGGGCCGCTGGTCACGATCTGGATGTCACACTCCCCTTTGGCGGGAAACCGGACATCGGAGAGATAATGCTCCATAGACATATGGTCTGAACGGGACGCGTAGTTCCAGTCCAGCATAAACCTGACCTGCAGTGCCTGTACCGCTTCCCCTTCTATCTTCAGATGGGTATCCCGCCAGAAACCGAAACGCGGGCTCAGCCCGATATATTCCCGGCCGACGTTTAATCCGCCGGTATAGCCGACCTGTCCGTCGATCACCACAATTTTACGGTGATTGCGGTAATTGATCCGCAGATGCAGCGGCCCCAGCAACGCCGGAAAAAAAACTGCCGTCCGGATACCGGCCTTGCGCAGTCCTTCCCAGAGCTTTTTCCTCACGCTGCGGCAGCCCATGGCATCATACAGAACCCGGACTTCCACGCCCGCCGCCGCTTTTTTCTTCAGCACCTCGCAGATATCGCCGAACAGCTTGTCATCCCGAATGATGTAGTATTGCATATGGATGCTTTTTCCCGCTTTTTCCAGATCATCTAAGAGGCTCTTAAACTTTTCATTACCATCCGTATAGATGGTGACATCGTTCCCATAAGTGAGAATAGAACCTGATGCATTGAGGTTAAACAGCACCAGATCCTCATAACGTTTCAGGACCGCGTTCTGATGATCCATTTCCTGGTTTCGGATACTGATTTCCTGCTTGCGGATAGAGCGGTTCAGCCGGTCTTCAATTTCCTTGGTACGGAACATCTTCTGCTTATGCATGTCCGTACCGACCAAAAGGTAAAAGATAAAGCCGGCAATCGGAATGAAATAAAGAAACAAAAGCCAGGTCCACACCGACTTCGGGTCTTTACGCTGAAAAAACACGATAATAACTGCCAGGATAAAATTGATAAATACCAGATGGTCCCAGATAAACTGCAGCACCAGCTGGGTATTCCGAAAAACCGTTTCCATGATTCTTCCCTTCGGGGTTATGCAACATTAAATTATTTTACCAAATAATTATTTTCGTGTCCAGTATATCTATTCAAGCTTATTCAAGCGGCTCATTCCATCCATTTGCCTCTTTTAGTTCCTTTAACTTATCTTGATAATCATAATAATCTGTTAATTCCATATAACTTTTATTTTCGTCATATGTGCCATCAGGCTGAAAAATCATTACAATACAGCGACCAACCCCTTCCGGTCTCATCTTTGCAAATTTCGAATATATGGAACGGCCATATTGGTCAGATGTCAAATAACTTACATATGTGCTGTCATCTGCATCTTCTGCCATTACTTTTTGATATAAACTCATAATATTTTTAACATTTATTGGACCCTTTTCATCTTTAGTACCGGCAATATTTACTTTGATACATTTGTCCCTGTTAATTTCTTCATCCCAGTCATTATTTTTCTTTAGCTCGGCAATTTCTTCTGTTGTAAAGCTATCCGAAGATGATGAAATAAAATTATAATCCGGATAGAAATAGGCATACTCCGAATCGGATCCCTGGCTGATAATCAAGCTGTAGGTGCTAATAAGATTTCCCTCTGAATACAGAAATAATTTTCTGTCATATTGGTCACTTTCCAGAACCGTAAGTTCCGGTGAAAATTTAATTTCACCCAATATATAGCCACTCGAACCAAGAACCGAGTTGACAGCTATAGAATACAAATCCTCATGCTGTCCTTGATATACTGGCCTGTCTTGCCTGTTAAAACATCCAGATGTCATGACAGAAACTGCTAAAATAAATAATATCATTTTACTTCTATTCATATTAATACCCCATGTCCGCTTTAGCGGACGCTGTTAACTCTATATAACTTTTGCTTTCATCATATGATCCATCAGGCTGAAGCAGCATGACAATATATCTCCATCCTCCTTCTGTTTGTGACTCAGCATACTTCAAATATATAGCTCTGCCATAATTATCAGATGTCAGATATTCTACGTAAGCACTCTCATCCGCATCATCTCCCTTTCCTCACATTAATCTTTTTGCTTAATTGTCAACTATCCATCCTTATTCATGACTAGAAAATCCAAATTAATTGCCGAATAATACCTATTATAAATCTCAAGATTAATTCTTGTAAATATCTGATCTGCATCCATTCTATTTACTATCTTCATATATTTTTCGCCCATTTCTTCAGCATCTGGCCAATATGTCATATTCCGCTGTACTCCTCCTTGGACATCCGCATAAATTTCCCATGGCTGTGAATAATAATCTTCGCCGTGTGAATAGCCGTTTGACGCTGACGGAATAAAAATTCCAACTGCATATTTAAAAGGTCCAAGTTCTTGATATTGTGTGTAATGACCTGATTCGTGCTGCAAGGTATTGATTCCTTGCTGCACTTTATTCTGATTATTATAATATCCACTACTAAGTAAGATGAATCCCCCGACAGAAGCTGATCTTTCTAATGGTGATTTAATAACAATCTGCCCTTTATATGCCGATATATAGTTTGAACTCAACACAGCATTTTCATTTGTGTTGCTTACGTTTAAGTTTTTCAGATCTGTATACAAATCCTCTAAAAAAGTATATCCTGCAATATTAGTAAGCCCTAAATAGGGAGACAATCCTGATGCCCCCTTCGGATCAACGTATTTGAACGGATTCCCGTAACAGTAACCATACCAGTTCAGCCGGTCTTTCACCGGGTCTTCACTAATGAATCTGCCGGTCTCCGGTGAATACTGCCGGTACTGGGCATGACAGAGACCGCTTGACATATCGATCCGGTATCCGGTAAAACCGAAAGGATTATTAAAAGCCGTTTCCGCCTTTCCTTTTATGACAGGAACGCCAAATTCATCATAGGCCAGCACATCCTCGCGATGTCCGTCCAGCAGCCGGACAGGAGTGCCCACGTGATCACTCAGACTGCAGAAAGGGTGGTCACCTTCGGACATCAGCAATTCCCGGCCCCAGATAAATCTTTGGTTTTCCTGGCCTTCCGCTGCCAGCAGGGCATTGTAGGAGCGTGTCATGTCGAGGATATAGCGTGTATCGCGGATCGGATCCGCCGGGCCGGCGGCACTGTCTTGCTGACTGTCGCCAAGGTTTTGGTGTTCCGTTGATCTTATACATCTTAATAAACCATCGTAGAGATATTCCGTGCTGTTCCCGGCGGTGACGGCCCCGGCCAAACAACCGGCAGCATCAAAACGATAGTGAGCCTTAGTAATACCGTTTTCCCTTACCTCTGTCAGGTTGCCCCGCGTGTCATAGCCGTATTCCGTCACGACATCCCCTGTATGGGAGCGAACCAGCTGGCTGCGCAAATTATAGCCGTATGAGGTGGTGATGCCGTTTCTTTCGCTCCTGATGCGGTTGCCAAGGCTGTCGTACTGATATTTTCGCAAATCCTCTCCGTGCTGCGCTTCCGTCAGACGGCCAAGAAGATCGTAGTTATAATGGAAACGGCCGCTGTCCGCTGCTGCGCCGCGTCGGTATTTTTCTATTTCAGTGATATTTCCTGCCGGGTCAAAGTCATAATGAAAGCGATCGGTCAGCTCTCCCTTTACCTGATGGACGAGTTCCGTAACTCTGCCTATGGAATCGGTCATATAGCGGGTAACCGTGTCTCCCGGCATAATCCGTTCACACAGCCTGCCCGAGTCATTATAAACATAGCGCGTTGTCCCGGTATCTGAGGACACTTCCTCAAGCTGGCCGGCGGGACTGTAACGGTAGTTTACCCTATTCCCGTCTGGATAAGTGATTCCAGTGCGGCGGGAAAGAGCATCCCAGTCATAGGATACCATCTTCCCGTCATGGTCGGTCACCTTGGTCACGCGCCCGAGGGCATCTGTCTCGATAACAGTGGTTCCCAGCCAGTCTCGTACCTCCTGCAGCCGCCGCAGCGGGCCGTACATGAATTCTGCCGTCCGTCCGTCAGCATAGCGGACACGTGAAAACCGTCCGCCCTGACTGTATTCATACAGCGTCTCGTATCCATCCCCGTCGGTTTCGGCTGTCAAGCGGCCATTTCCGTCATAACGGTACGAGGTTACTTCCCCGAGCGGGGTAGTAATCTTTGTCGCTTCCCCGCGACGGCTGTATTCCCAGGCAGTGACCCTGGCTTCCGGTAAAGCGCCGGGGCGGCCGGCAGCTGTCGTTGATGCAGATTCCGATGCCGTCATGATGTCATCATCAGGATCTTCATAGGCAAGATATTGCTCCATCCGTGTCAGGCGGCCGGCATCGTCATAGCCGTACCGGGTGATGCCGCCCAGCGGGTCGGTCTCCTGAATGACCTCGCCGGCGGGAGAGTAGACGTAAGCAGTCGTACCGCCATTTTCATCGGTATCCGCCACCAGACGGCCCTGTGCGTCATAACGGAATGTCCTTCGGTGTTCCAGTGGATTGGTGACGGCAGTCACCCGGCCCATACAGTCGTAGGACAGCGCTGTGACACTGTTTTCGCCGTTCCTGATCCGAACTACATTGCTGTCACGGTCATAGGTGTAGTGCTCCTGGGCACCGTCCTGACGGGTGACAGAGCGCAACTGCCCGCCGGGATAGTACTCGTAGGTCTTTCTGGCACCCAAGGGTTCGGTGACGGCTGACGGCAGGCCCAGCGGGGTATAAGCATAAACGGTGACATTTCCCAGCGGATCGGTCATGCTTTCTATCTGGCTTGCGGAATTGTAGCAGAACTTAGTTACGCCGCCCTGGGGATCGGTGACTGTCTCAGGGTTCCCGAGGATGTCATAGGTATACCGGGTAACCGTGCCGTCTGCCTCACGTATCTCGCAGATTCGGTTCATCATGTCATATCCGATCTCGGTCCTGGCTCCTGTCGGGTCGGTGACGGCGGTGATGTTGCCGTTCTCATCATGTTCATATGCCGTAGCGTAGCCTTCTTGATCAATGACCCGGGACAAGCGGCCGGCTCCATCGTATATAAACTGCTGTTCATTGCCCAAAGGATCAGTCACTGCGGCCAAGTTCCACCTTAGGTCATAAGAAAACCGGGTCTGGCGGCCGCAAGGATCGGTGGCTTCCGAAAGCTTCCCCAGTTCATTGTACTCATAAGAGGTCACACTGCCATCAAAGTCGGTGATCTTGGTCACTTTGCCGGCGGCGTTGTATTCGTATTCCTGACTATTACCTTCAGCATTGGTGATTTTGATGATATTGTCATTAAGGTCATAAACATAAGCGGTCGGATGACCTTCCCCGCTGACAGTTCTGATGAGACGGTTCAAGGAATCATATTCCTGCTGCGTCACGCTCCCATTAGCCTCCGTCCGGGAAATAAGGTTGCCGCACCGGTCATAGGCCAGCCGGATCACGCTTCCGTCCGGCTGGCGGATTTCTGTCGGCAGACCTCTGTCATAGCGAACCTCCCGGGTGTTACCCAGCGGGTCGATCGACTTTAAGAGGTTACCATTATCATCATATTCATAGCTGTAGCAACTGCCGTCCGGCTGGCGAATCTGGATGATCCGGCTCTGCTCATCGTATCGGAAGCCGGTCTTATGGCGCAGGGGATCTGTAACCTCGATCACGTTGCCACGGCTGTCATATCGATAACGGATACGGCCGCCGTTCCGGTCAATGCACTTGCTCTTGCGGTCCTGGCTGTTATATACGTAGTTTTCTTCCGATACCGCAGCTTCTGTTCCATCATGATAGACTGTCCGGATGTGCCGCAGCTTTCCGTCATGCACATAACGGATCCGGCTGCCGTCCTGCTCGGTGAGGACGATGACACGTTCCCGCTTCGCCCCGGCATGATCGGGATATTCATAGCACATCTCGCCACCGTCCGGGAATATCTGGCTGACAGTGCGGTTCCTGCGGTCATAGCGGTTGGTAACGATGGGGATGCCCCGAGGGCCGGTGACGGTTTCTATCTTACCGTTCTCTTCGTAACTGTAAGTGCTGACGCCGCCGCCGAAGTCTGTGACACTGTCAAGACGGCCTTCCTGATATGTCAGCTTCAGGCTCCGGCCGACATGGTCGGTGACGGTTTCCAGCAGCCCCTCCCCGTCATAGGTAAAATACAGGGTACTTCCGGTATCTTCTTCTATCCTGGCAAGGCGAAAGGGATTCCGCTCGGCCGTCCGGGGAATATCCGGGAGCACGTCTTCGTAGATGAGCGTCAGACCGTTCCCGTTACTGTCTTCCTGACGGGTATTCTTTCCTGTTTCATCAAACAGGTAGAATTGCCGCTTGCCGGTGACATATCGATAGCCTTCCGCGCTTTTCTCCAGAATGCTCCCGCAGGGACGGACGGGCATGTAAGTGTCGTCCGCGGCTTTCTTGTAGATATCTTCGCGGCCGTCTTCCAGAAGGACGGTGGCAGTGCCCTTCTTTTCATTAATGTCAATATAAATCTCAAAATTATGGTTCCAGTCGCTCCCCAGACATCCGCTACGCCTGTTCAGGGCATTGTAAAAACGGCGGAACGATACCGGAAACCGACATTTGAGCGCAAAATCCTCTTTCTGGTAAATAAAATTACCAGTGACAAGGTTTACCGGATCTTTACTGTAGACGGCTGTGTAGAATTCAATCCCTTTCAACACCCGGCTGTAACTGTCCATATCCTCTACAAGGCCTTCCTTATCTGTCTTGAGGATATCTCTCTTTGGCAGAACATCATTTTCCATCCATTTTTCCCAGTCGGTACCGGGTCCTGTAGGGATGGTCGCAATAAGGTTGTCCACCATTCCGATGCACGTTTTGGTCATTTCAGTAGATTGCGCTATTTTATTAGCCAAAAGGTTATCGGCAACAGGAAAGTCGTACAGCATTTTTTCTAATCCGTAAGTAAGCTTGCGCCTCATCGTTTCAAAACCTTCTGCTTTAACTTCAGGATCTGCCGCCTCAAAATCTTCAATATCATTTATAAGGGCTGAATTCCGGGCATCGGACGGGAGTCCGTTATAAATACCCTGTAACTTGTTTATTTCATTTATTAATGACCGTGTCGTACTGTCAGCGCTGTCCATAAGAAAGGCACCGTTTCTTAACAGTTCAGTGACTGAACTCATTTTTGCTTCCACTGTTTGGTTTAATTTACTCATTTACCTGTAATCCTCCCACTTTTTCCTGCTCCCGTTACTACTTGTTTTTCTTTTTTTGCCAGATCATGCGCCTCCATCTCTGCCGAGACATCTTGGATCATTGTGGACATTTTCTGGAAGAACTCGGCAATCCTTTCACAAAGGAGCTGTTCTTCCAAAATATGATCCTTGATCCGGTCGGCACCATCGCCGGCCGATTTAGCCAAGGTTGCATAGATTTCCTGATATAAGGTTGAAATATCTTTTATCCCGATGGCACTTTTGGTTACTTGAGCTGTGGTACTTTGAACCTGGCTATAGTTAATATTTATATTGCTCATCTTATGCCTCCTGTTGTCATTGTAAGGTATCTATATTATTTATTGCATCAATGTAGGTATTGATTTCCTGCTCTGTCAGCAAGAATTTCTGTTCTATCACCGGCATGACATAGGCGTCCATCATTTCAATGACTTCTTTTACATATTCTGATGTCATAGGAGTATAGTAGTCCCCATCCTTTTTCACCATATCGGTCACCATTTTCGTCAGACTGCTGATCTCTTCCAGCTCCTTCTGATGGACTGCGAGAAGCTTCTCCACCACTAAATCATATTCATCTTTTTCCACATTTATATGCTCTGCCATGACTTCTTCTCCTTATGTACGTCATATTTACATTATATATTTACATTATAATAATTTTGTACTTAACTTTACATTGCCCGATACCGTGGCTTTAGTACTGCAGCTTTTACGAAACCGGGCGAAACAAAGAAGCGCGCAGGCTCTCAAGCCTGGACAGCTCCGCTTCCTGCTCATCAATAAACCGCTCAAGCTTATTGATCTGTGTATCGATACTGGATAACACGCTTTTACTCTTGCTCTCCAGATCTTTCATTTTATTAATCTCCTCATGAAATTCTACTGCCAGTTTATCGGCTATAAGGCCTCGGAATTCTCCTTCGATAACAACGTCAGTTGTGATCGTACTGCTGAGCATGCGGCTATTGTAGGTACTTTCCCATATACTGTGGCGTATATTCAGGCTTGATTTTGAGTGCCCGAGACTTACAATGCCATTTTCTGCCCTCCTGATTTTAGCTCTTATAATGTCCATCTGCAAAATAAGTGAATTTTCCATGACCCTTTCCTTTCTTGTGTTTTTACACCAGAATCAAAGATTTATAATTACTATTATAAATATTTTTTTAATAATTTCCATAAATAACCAAAAATAGACATTTTAAATCCAAAAATTGCACAATCCTTATGCTTTAACAATTGAATTTCGTGTCAATTTCTGATATAATGACTATCAGTTTTCCGCTACGGTTTACACCGCCGGGAAACACCAATAAAGCAAAGGAACGCAACCGTATATGAAGGAAAACCATACCCCAGGCAAAGAGAATCAGAATAAATCATCTCCTATCATGCTGCACAATACGATGTTAATCGTGTGGGACGCAAAATACAATCTAGGCATCCCCATCCTTGACGAACAGCACCGGGGAATTGTAACGACCATCAATTCTTTACATTTTGCCATTCAAAATCATTTCAGCGATAACATGCTGATGCCGGTCATCCATATGATGAACGACTATACGCGGATTCATTTTGAGGTTGAGGAGGCTTTTATGGAGCGGCTTGATCCTGTCCATGCCGGGCGGCACCGTGAGCTGCATAAAGAACTGTTAGAGAAGCTGTCATATATCGGCAAACAGAGCCTGATGAATCACGATCCCCAGCAATTTTTAGGCTTATTAAAAAGCTGGTGGCTCACTCATATTTGCAACGAAGATCTGATATACCGTGACCATCTGCCGGCACCATCGTCAAACCACAGTCTTGGGAGCTAATGGTTATAGTTCAGACCACCGCGAACAGTAACAGCTAATAACGAGCTTATAAATTCAGGGCTTATAAATTTATAACGTTAATACTTGTCTATTCTAGCTAAAAATGCTAAACTTATTGTTATACACCGATGGAAACAGGAGGATGACCGTGAGCACACCTATTATCGTAATGATTATTATACTGGCGGTTCTTGTCGTCGCTGTTGCGGCTCTTTATTTTTTTGGCCGCAGAGCACAGAAGAAGCAGGATGCCCAAAAAGAACAGATGGAGGCCATGAAGCAGACCATATCCATGCTGATCATCGATAAAAAGCGGATGAAAGTGAAAGAATCGGGGCTTCCTCAGGTAGTCATCGACCAGACCCCAAAACTTCTCCGGGGTTCCAAACTTCCCATTATCAAAGCCAAGGTAGGTTCGCAGATCATGTCTCTGGTATGTGACGACAAGATCTTTGATTCCGTTCCCGTGAAAAAAGAAGTAAAGGCAGTCGTCAGCGGGATCTATATTACCGAAGTAAAGGGACTGCACGGGAAAGTCGCCCCCGCCCCCGCCAAGAAAAAAGGCTTCTTTAAACGCACCTTGGAAAAAGCCCAAGAAAAAGCCGGTGCCAAGCCGATCAAATAACCGTACCGATAGCGATTAGGCCTGGAGCAGTCCGGTTCATCCCTGAAGGGAAAAGCCGCTGCTCTGCTGTGCCCTGACATCCACGCTGATGGTACAGTTTGCCATATGGATGTAATTGACATCTAGGCTGTATTCTACCTGAACCAGGATCCGTTCCTCTTCTTCGGTCATCCTGACTTTACCGGTATCGACCCCGACGATGATTTCACCGTAGGGAGTTGCATAATTGGTGATGTTTTTCTTTTTTTCCTCAAACACCATATGTACATTGACCATACCTTTTTTGGTGACTTCCAGATAGTCTTCACGGAACTTTATCCGGTTTTCGATGGCCTCTTCCGCTCCTTCGCTCACTTCGTCGTAAACAATATAATGATTACCGTCGATCTGAAAATATTCGGCCGGTGTGATGGTCTCAATCGCCTGGTTATCTTCTCCCGCTTCATACTGCAGACCTTTTAACGTAAGCAGCACTTCTTTTGTCATGATATTTCCCCCTTAGTATTCTTCAATGTTCACTATCTTAGCTGACAGAAATCCGTACTTTATTATTGAAGCCGCAAATTTCTTGAATTTTTCGGCACCGTCACTGACATAAAACCGGTACCGGTCTTCTTCCAGAGCCATTTCATTGGCATGTAAGGTTTCATTTGGTAATTTACTTTCTGTCTCATTCCGACTGTATAATAGCCGGCTTCTGACCAGCAATTCCTTCAGTTCCATGGCTGTTTCATAGGCCGGATTTACCAATGTTACTTTTTCGCCCATGATTTTGCCCACGGTAGAACGGATCAGCGGATAATGTGTGCACCCCAATATCAGGGTATCGATCCCGGTAACAATCAGCTCACTCAGATACCTCCGGGCAATCTCATCCGTCACCGCATCATGAAGCAGGCCCTCTTCCACGAGCGGGACAAACAAAGGACAGGCTTTGCCGATTACGGTAGCCTTATGATTCAGTTTGGTTATGTATCGGGAATAGATGCCGCTGGAAACTGTCACTTCGGTGCCGATAATGCCGATCTTACCGTTTCTGGTAGTATCTGCCGCTACTTTTGCGCCCGGCTTTACCACGCCGATCATCGGGATGTCCGATTTCTTTTCCAGTTCGTCCAGTGCTACCGCACTGGCCGTATTGCAGGCAACGACAATGGCTTTCACCTGATTGGCTTCCAAGAAACGGACAATCTGCTCAGAATATCTGGTTACGGTTTCCTGAGACTTATTGCCGTAAGGAACCCGCGCCGTATCACCGAAATATATTATTTTTTCATCAGGGAGCTGACGCATGATTTCCCTTACCACCGTAAGGCCCCCTATTCCCGAATCAAAAACCCCTATCGGGGATCCTTTATCTGCCATTGATATTCCTTTCAACGTTATCTGAATCGTATTGTTCATTTCCTATTATATTATCTTATTTCCATGAAGTATTCAATGATTTTGCTTTTCATGCGGATCCGTTCCGGCGGCGCGTTGCTTATGGCCCTGAATATATCGTTGCTTGTTTCCATTGCCTCTGATTCCGGCCATTTTCCCGATTCTATCCCCGCTACTTCTCCTGCCTTCACTTCCGGTATCTCTCCTGCTTCCGCTCCCGACGTTTCCGCTCCCAATGCTGCTTCCGCTCCTGCTGCTTCCGCTCCCAATGCTGCTTCCGCCCCCGGTGCTGCTTCCGTTCCCAATGCTGCTTCCGCCCCCGGTGCTTCCATGACTACCTTATAAGTATCGTCTATAAAGCATAGTTCCGGATATATAAATCCAAAGAATCCGCATACGGCGGCCAGCATAACGGCTGTTTCAATAAATCTGTTCATGTCATATCTCCTTTTCTTTTAGGAGTATGACCTTACTGCACGGTTTTATACGATAGTTACACCCGGTTTTTTTCAGTTTTAATATGATCAATAATAGATATTTCCTGATTATCGATATGTTTCTTGGCTGCCGCGGCAGCGATCTCCTTTTTTCTTTCCCGGATCCCGTCATATATGTCTGCATGTTCGATTACCAGCATATCATGTCGGATATCATCCTGCAAGTAAACAAACCGGTAGCGATAGATCTGCTCCGCTAAGTTATTAAGGAGCTGCTTCAGCCGCAGGTTCCCGGTAGCTTCCACGATAATATCATGAAATGCTATGTCCGCCTTGGCCATAACCGTGGCATTTCCGGTTTTTATCGCTTTGGCAAATTCATCACTTGCCTGCTTCAGACGTTCCAGTTCCGGCTCGGTAATCCTCTCGCAGGCCAGCTCTACACTTAGGACATCAAGGCTTCGGCGCACTTCCAAGACATCACGCATGCTTTTGACAGTCATTTCGGCAACTACGGCACCCCGCCGGGGAATCATCATGACCAGTCCTTCCAGTTCCAGCTTCCTGATAGCTTCCCTGATCGGTGTCCGGCTGACCCCAAGCTGATCAGCCAGATGGATTTCCATCAGCCGTTCGCCGGGCTTAAGGCGGCCGGTGAGAATGGCCTTGTGTAAGGCGTTAAAGACAACATCCCGAAGGGGGAGGAATTCATTTAATTCTACTCGCAGCGGCTCTTGTTCCATAGGGACTCCTTCATACCAACTCGGTCAAATAAATCGCTTTTTCTAATCTTATTTCCCGCAAATGATTATATGCCTTCCGGGCATCTCTATCATCAGCAAAAATACCAAATACCGTAGGGCCGCTGCCGCTCATCAGGGCATTTTCTGCGCCCAGCTCAAGCATCTTATGCTTCAGTTCGGCAATTACAGGATATGCCGGCACGGTCACCGTCTCCAGCACATTGCCCATCCGCCCAGTGATACCCGGCAGATCATTCTGCCGGAGTGAAGCTACCATCCCGTCTATGTCCGGATGCCAGGATAAACGATCGGCATGGAGGTTTTCATAAACCCATTTGGTGGATACGCTGATATCCGGCTTTACAATTACTATATGGCAGCCGGGCGGCGATGGCAACGGGGTCAGTTTTTCCCCGATTCCTTCCGCAAGCGCGGTACCGCCCATGATACAGTAAGGTACGTCGGCACCGATCCTTAAGCCCATCTTGCTCTTATCCTCTGATGACAAACCCAGCCCAAACAATGCATCCAGTCCATGAAAAACCGCGGCGGCATCGGCGCTTCCGCCGGCCATCCCGGCCGCGACAGGAATATTTTTCTTAAGACAGACTGTGACGCCCGTTTTAAGGCTGTATTGCTGCATAACCGCCGCTGCCGCTTGATATATCAGGTTATCTTCATTAACCGGCACTTCTTGCGACTCCGTTACTATATGAATGCCCGGTACCGGATTTTTTGCAAAGCCGAGCTCATCATAAATACCCACTGTCTGCATGAGCATCTTCACTTCATGATATCCGTCCGGACGCCTACGGATTACGTCAAGCCCCAGGTTAATCTTGGCATATGCTTTCCTGATAACTGTATCTGATTCCATATAATCTCCATATTCATGAGCTGTGCATCCTTTTAGTATACTGTATACAAGCTTATCCTTATTATAAGTATTTTACTTTCAAAATGCAATCCCGCAGTTTATAGAATTGAGAAGCGGGGGGGAGGGCTCGGGAACCGGAGCCGATGAGGCCCGGACAATCTGACGATGACCGCTTAGCCAGTCAGTTATTGGCAAAGAAGATATGCGCACCAGCGTTTAAATCTGTAAAAATTTATTTTTTCCTATAAAGTTCTGCCAAAATAATCCGATATAAATAACGTACTATACCAATCTACTACTATCCAAGGAGGGAAACCCATGAGCGTAAACGGAGTTACCACAAGCGGTGCCGACAAGGCATATAACGACTACTATTACAATAATCAGACCCAGGACAGTAAAGTAACCGAAGAAAAAGCAGCAGACACGGCTGAGAATACCAGCGGTGTCATTTATGAGTCCTCATCCGATTCCACTGCTTCCACTGCTTCCACTGTCAGCAACAAGAAATACAAACCGGATGCGGCGACGATTGCCAGACTGAAAGAAGACGCCAATAACCGCAAGGCTCAGTTAATGGAAATCGTATACAAGACGTTGAACGGACAGAACAAGGCCTATGGAACCGCCAATAGCATATGGGATACCCTTCGAAGCGGTGATTTCGAAGCTGATCCTGCCACGATATCACAGGCTCAGGCCGACATTGCTGAGGACGGCTACTGGGGCGCCTCCCAGACTTCGCAGCGGATCCTTGATTTTGCCACCGCACTGACAGGCGGCGATCCGGACAAGATCGAAGAAATGCGTTCCGCATTTGAAAAGGGATATAAGATGGCCGAAGAAACCTGGGGCGGCAAGCTTCCGGAACTTTCTCAGCAGACCTATGATGCCGTTATGGCCGGTTTCGATCAACTGAAAGCAGATGCCGGTATCTAAAGAAATACCGATTCTATTAGTATTCTTATGAGATGCCAACATAGAGTCTGCACTTGAAACGATTATGATTGCCTAAAAAAGCGAGCAAGCTCGCTTGGAAGAACGCAGAGCGTTCTTCCCGAATTTCACTCTTGCAGGAGCACTTTCTATAGAATGAAATAACAGTACCCTGACAGCTTTGATGCCAGGGTACTTTTTATTTAGATGATTTCGGGCTTGTTGCTTTTTTTGTCTTTTTATGCCTGACCCTTAACGATCAGTATCTTATCGCCGGGCTTCACTTCATCGGTCATCATCTCATTGGCTTCTTTCAGCTGGGAAATAGAAACATAATAGCGTTTTCCGATATCCCACAGGCTTTCTCCCGGTTTTACAATATAGACGGCAATCCCCGGAAGATTGCTGAGCATATCCATATCCGGCTCGGATACTACCAGCTGTTCGATGATTCTTTCATTCAATTGTTCATAGATGTTACTGCGGAAACATAATATCGACTTCACATCCACTTCCCTTGGTTCGATTGCCGTGACCGTAAGCTGTTCCAGTTCTGCCTGAAGCCGGAAAATACAGTTATCGCTAAGCTCATCGGCATTTAATGTGTAAGAGAACGGAAATACTGCTTTAGCAGCTCCATAGGGGCTTCTCTCACTGGTGCTCTCATAGAGGATCTGCAGGTTCAATGTGCCCTGAATCCCGATGCCGTTTTCAACTACCTCCTGATTGGAGACCTGCACCTGGCCGCTGCTGTGGATTACCTTCTTGATCGGTACGTTGCCGTCCGGGATCACCAGATGCTCGGCCAGCTTGCTTTTTCCTCCGCAGCGGCACTGCAAGCGGTGGAAAACGGCTTCTTTCTCCATCGCGGTAACATCCTTAGCTACCCCGTAGACATCAGACAGGATGTCAATCTCATCCTCTTCATAGATACAGATATCCATATCCATAACCAGTTCAAAGGCAACGACTCTGTCCTCGCCGTCAAAGTCCGGCCTGACATCTACTTCCTTCTGGCTTATCGTCCATGTGATTTCGGGTATCATGCCTTCATTGCAGCCGTTACAGTCAATTACCCCGGAAAAAGGCACGGTGGTCTCATGATGACAGATTTCGTTATCTTCCCCCTCACTGCGGTACATAAAGAAAGCTTTTATATCTCCCTGCACGGAAATCTTGTCATCAAGGACCTTAAACTCTACCTCCAGAAGACGGATATCTTCCCAGATGATATCCAGGATATTGGGAAAGCTGCTTGGTACCTCAACTTCTTCCTTAATCCGGAAAATATCTTTTTTCTTAATCGCAATCGAAGCGATATCCAAGGATTTCTTGCGGTATTCTACCGGTTCGTCGTATTGGAGATCAACAGCCGTTTCTTCATCGCCGATCTCTTCACAGGTAAAGATCAGCGAAATAACCGACTGGACGCTGATCTTACGGGAATTGATCAGGCCGATGCTCAGATCCTCCAGCTCCCATTTTACATGGACATTATCTCCGCTTTCCAGTCCTTCCATATAAGCCTGTTCATTGAACGGGATACTGCCTTCCATACTGGCAATATCGGCACTTTCACCTTCTGTCATATAAGCAGCCGTAAATTGCAGTTTGCCCTTAACCGTCACATGGTCATTGGTCACCTTCAATTCCTCTATACTTACATTCCCACGGTCCAATATCAATTGAAACGCATCCGGCTTGGAATCGGAAATATTGATATCATCTTCTAATGTAATCTGGGTAGAAGCCTTACTTTTCAACCGATCCATATGTATGTTTTTCTTAACTAACTCCACCAAAATACCTCCCTGCGTGTACTTATTGTAATTGTATTACGCTGGGAGGTATTTTATTCCGTTTTTGTTGGATTTGCCGCGCCACTTGTTCTCGCATCGCTGTTATCACGTCGACAATCGCGCAGCTTCACTTATACTACATGGCTGTTTCGCGTCGACAATCGCGCAGCTTCGCTTATATTTACATGGCTGTTTCGCCGCACGGCATCACTTATTCCTGCACGGCTCCGATTAACTCGCTGATCTGCTTTACTCCGTAGCGGATCATATATTCTTCCAGACCGACGATGATCTCTTCGGTCAGATAGGGATTGACAAAATTCATCGCCCCCGCGGCAACGGCGGTCGCACCCGCCAGCATAAACTCAATGGCATCTGCGGCGTTGGCAATACCGCCCATGCCGATCACCGGTATCTTTACTACCCGAGAAGCCTGATAGACCATCCGCACCGCCACCGGCTTGATGGCGGGACCGGAAAGCCCGCCGGTCTTATTGGCTAGGACAAAACTGCGCCGGTGAATGTCGATCTGCATGCCGGTCAGGGTGTTAATCAACGACAGCGCATCGGCTCCGCCGGCCTCCGCCGCTCTGGCCATCTCGGCAATATCGGTCACATTGGGGCTGAGTTTCATGATAATCGGCTGGCGGGATTTTTTTTTGATCTCTCCGGTAATGGCGTAAAGGGAATCGGCTTTCTGCCCGAAGGCAATCGCTCCTTCTTTGACATTAGGACAGGAGACATTGATCTCCAGCATATCTACACCAGTATCGCTTAGTTTTTCCACCGTTTCCAGATAATCTTCCACAGTTTTCCCACAGACATTCACGATGATCCGGGTGTCAAACTGCTTTAAGAAAGGGATATCCCGTTCTATCAGTACGTCGATGCCGGGATTCTGCAGGCCGATGGCATTGAGCATGCCGCCGTAGGTTTCGGCTACTCTGGGGGTGGGGTTGCCGGGCCACGGATGATTGGCAACGCCTTTGGTGATTACGGCCCCGAGCTTATTCAGGTCTACAAATTCCCCGTATTCCATCCCGGAGCCAAAAGTTCCGGAGGCCGTCATGACGGGATTTTTAAATAGGATGCCGGCTATGGTAACCGATAAGTCTGTCATATTTCCACCTCCCCGGCTTCAAACACCGGCCCTTCCGTACATATCCGAGCATTATTTACATGAGAATGGGGATCGGTTTCTTTGGTCTTGCAGACGCAGCCCAGACAGGCACCGATGCCGCAGGCCATACGCTCTTCCAGGGACAGAAAGGCTTTGATGTGGCGTTTTGCCGCAAAGGCTTTGATCGCCCTTAGCATCGGCAGGGGGCCGCAGGCCATGAGGACATCGGGGGATAAGCCGCTGCCGGCCAGCGCATCCAGGACATTGCCCGCCGTACCGACGCTTCCGTCTTCAGTCGTGATATGAACCGTTCCGTACTTTTCGAAGTCCTTCTGTAAAAAAAGCTGACTGTCCCGGTAGCCTAAGAAAATATCTGGGACTGATGTGGGATTCCGGCTCCGGAGTCCTTTGGCTAATTCCAGCAGGGGTGGGATTCCGATTCCTCCGCCCAGAAGCGCTGCCTGTTTTCCCTCTGCTTCTTCTAACGGGAAGCCGTTGCCTAGGTTGCCCAACAGTGAAATTTCTGTGCCCGGCTTGTAGGAGGCAAACTCAGCTGTACCTTTTCCTGCTGTCCGGTAAACAAGACGGAGCCTGCCGGTTTCTCCCTCGGCTTCGCAGACACTGATCGGCCGGGGCAGCAAAGTGGCGCCATTCTTCGGATAGATGCCGACGAACTGGCCGGCTGATGCATATTTTGCTAATTCTGTTTCGATCCAGAGACTGAATATTGACGGGGCTATTTCTTGCTGGCTGATAACGCTGCCACGTAGTTTTTGTTTTGAGAGCATAAATGCCGTCCTTTTCTTCTTTATTATATTCATGAAGATTAGTTTAATCTTCTTTTACTATTTTTTCCATCAACTGACTGGCTGCGCGGTCATCGCCAGATTACCGGGCCTCATCGGCTTGGGGGGCGGAGGGCTGGACGGTCGGTTTTCTCGGCGGACGCATTAAGTGCCAACGCAGAGGAAACCAATTCAAGTGGAGCCCCTCTGGGCGAGACTTGAATGCTTTGGGTTCCTCGGAGTGCTTTAAACGCCGCGTCCAGAGAGAAAAGCCGACCGTCCAGCCCTCCGCCCCCCGAGCCCTCCCCTGTTCTCTCCGATAAATTAATGCTCATTCTGATAAGCAATCCGGCCATTACATATCGTGGCATAAATCACCCCCGGCAGCTTTTCTCCCAGAAAAGGGCTATTATTGGACCTGGAAACAAATGCTTCCGCCCTCCATGTCCGGTCAGGATGGAACAGTACCAGATCGGCTTTTTTTCCTGCTGCCAGTTCCCCGGCAGGCAGCTTATATAATCTGGCTGGTGCTGTGCTCATCCGCTCGATCAGCTCAGATAATGTCAGGTAACCTTTTGCCACCAGCTCGCGGATACCAAGAGACAGGGCTGTCTCTAGGCCGATAATGCCGCTGGGGGCTTCTTTGATGTCCTTATCCTTTTCTGCCTTGCTGTGCGGGGCATGATCGGTTGCGATAATGTCAATAGTGCCGTCCTGCAGGCCTCTTATGATCGCCAGGCGGTCCGCTTCCGTCCGCAGCGGCGGATTCATCTTGGCCAAACTTCCTTTCTTGATGACCGCTTCTTCTGTCAGTGTAAAATGATGCGGTGTTGCCTCGGCATAAATATTGCCCATGGTCTTCTTGGCCTGACGAACCAGCTCTACCGCTTCTTTGGTGCTGATATGCTGTATCACAGTGACCGCACCGGTTTCTGCCGCTAAAGCGAGATCCCGGCAAACCAGCTCTATCTCCGCCTGCCGGGGAGAACCGCCGATGCCTAGAAACCCGGAAGCCAAACCGGCATTGATCCCGTTATTCTGGATGAAGGAAGGATCCTCTTCATGGAAGCTGACCGGTCTATCCAAACTCTTAGCCTGCTCCATGGCTTTGCGGACAATTTCTTCTTTTAATAACGGGAATCCGTCATCCGTAAATCCCACAGCACCGGACTTTGCCAGGGCTTTCATATCTGTCAGTTCATTGCCCCTCATGCCCATCGTCACATTAGCACAGCTTACAATATGAATATTTGTCTGACGGCCTTTTTCCAGGACATATGTCAGGGTTTGCACATTATCAACCGGCGGGGCGGTATTGGCCATTAACACTACCGTGGTAAAACCGCCCTTGGCAGCTGCTTTGGCACCGGTATGAATATCTTCTTTGTGAGTAAAGCCCGGATCACGGAAATGCACATGGGTATCCACCAATCCCGGCGCAACGATCAGATCTTTAGCATCAATAATATGTGTGCCTGAGGTGTTCAGAAACTCTTGGTATCTATTCCCCTCCGGCTCACGGATATCCTTTATCACATCTCCCTCTATCAGCACGTCAGCTTTTCGATCTGTTCCGTCGGCTGGATTCAGCACTCTGCCATTTTTTATTAGTATCACGATGTCATGTCTCCTGATTTTTCTAGTTTATCATACCTTGTGTGATTTTTCAGCAAGTTATCCCAATAATTTCTATATATTAATGGCTTATGAATGGGCAATGAAGAAGCTCTGTCATATAAAAAGACATATAAATAGTTATCAAGCTCCCCTACAGTCAGATGTCGCCGCAGGGGAGCTTTTACTATTCTGTCATTTCAGCTGCTAAATTAAGCTGTGAAATAAGCTGTCAATACAGTTGTCAATTCAGTTATCATTCAGCTATCAAATTACACCAGTTCCAATACCACTTCCATGGCGGCGTCACCCTTACGGGGGCCGATCTTAATGATCCTGGTATAACCGCCGTTCCGGTTGGCATATTTCACGCCATATTCATCAAACATCTTGGCAATCAGATCCACTTGTTTGGTATTGCGCTTTTTGCCGGCATTCTCTTTTGGGACTTCCTTGACCGGATACAGCACTTTGAGCATCTGGCGTCTTGCGTGAAGACGACCGGGAAGATCTTTCTTTATTTCTTTTTCAACGGTGTCATATTTCGTCATTTTCTTGCCGTCTACTATTTCTTTGATCCTCTTGCCGTTCTTATCCTTTACCGGGACTTTAGCTGTTACCTTTACCATCTCGAAATTGTCTTTTTCCTTAACCGCCATAGCAATCAGGCCTTCAGCAATTTTCCTGACTTCCTTAGCCTTTGATTCTGTGGTAATAATCTTGCCATGATACAGAAGTCCGGTCACTTGATTTCTTAATAATGCTTTTCTCTGGGACGAAGTCCTTCCCAGTTTTCTATACTTTGCCATTACAGGCTCCTCTCCGAAGGTTTCCCTTCTCTCATTTGATGGCTCATCCGGCCACGCCCGCGGACTTACTCGCCGAATGCTGCTTTGTGCCCATTTATGAGCGCACGTGCGTGCCTTTTGGACTTATCGCACATGCGTGTCTTTTGGACTATCGCACATGTGTTGCTTTTGAGTAATTGTTTTTGATATCTTGCTTTTGATATATCGCTATTGATTTATTGCTATGCCGGTACATGAAAGTGACTCATTCGTCAATTGCATTAAACTGCAGGCCCAGCTCTTTTAATTTGGCCAGAACTTCCTCCAGTGACTTACGGCCTAAGTTACGGACCTTCATCATATCTTCCGAGGTTTTATTGGTCAGTTCTTCTACCGTGTTGATGCCGGCTCTCTTAAGGCAGTTGTAAGAGCGGACGGACAATTCCAGTTCGTCGATGCTCATCTCCAAAACTTTTTCTTTTTCATCATCCTCTTTTTCGACCATGACCTCGGCGGTCTTGGCATTTTCTGATAAATCAATGAAAAGGCTTAAGTGCTCACTGAGTACTTTCGCGGCCAAGCTGACTGCCTCATCCGGAACCAGGGTTCCGTTGGTAAATACGTCCAGTGTCAGCTTATCATAGTCGGTAATCTGGCCGACACGGGTATTTTCGACCGTCACATTCACCCGTTCAACGGGAGTGTAGATGGAGTCGATAGCGATCACGCCGATCGGCAGCTCATCACTTTTGTTCTTATCGGCACCGACATAACCCCGTCCTTTGGTTATCGTCAGCTCAATATACAGTTTCGCTGTTTTGCCACATAAAGTTGCGATAACAAGTTCCGGATTTAAGATTTCAATATCCTGGTCGGCCTGGATATCCGATGCCCGGACTACACCTTCGCCTTCATATTCGATGTATGCTGTTTTGGGTTCGTTGGTATCGCTGTCATTTCTTACGGCGACATCCTTGATGTTCATGATGATTTCGGTTACATCTTCCTTAACGCCTTCAATAGAGCTAAATTCATGAAGAACGCCTTCAATTTTTACCTGGCTGACTGCCGCGCCGGGCAAGGAGGAAAGCATGATTCTTCTTAAAGAGTTTCCGAGTGTAATGCCGTAACCCCGTTCCAAAGGTTCCACAACAAATCTGCCAAATCTTTTATCTTCTGAAATCTCCATAACCTCGATATTGGGTCTTTCAAAATCAAACACTACAAATACCCTCCTTTACGAACATTTTAAGCATTTTCCAAGGTTTATTTGGAATAAAGCTCTACGATAAGCATCTCATTTACAGGCACATCAATTGATTCTCTTGTGGGAAGATTTTTGATGGTTCCTCTGAATGCTTCCTGATCTACATCAAGCCAATCAGGAGCGAGCCTTCCGCCTGTCGTTTCGAGGATATCTTTATATCTCTGCAATGATCTGGATTTTTCTCTGATTTCAATCACGTCTCCGGGCTTAACCAGATAGGAAGGAATGTTTACTCTTTTACCATTTACCGTAAAATGCTTGTGTCCGACTACTTGTCTGGCTTCCCTTCTGGTCCTGGCAAATCCCATCCGGAAAACGACATTATCCAGCCTGGTCTCCAGCATAACCATCAGGTTCTCACCGGTAAGACCCTTCATGCGGGTAGCTTTCTCGTAGTAATTTCTAAAGGGTTTTTCAAGAACTCCGTAGATAAATTTTGCTTTCTGTTTTTCCCTCAGCTGAAGACCATATTCGCTTACCTTCTTGCCTGCTCTGCTATTGGTCCGGTTAGATTTTTTGTCATAACCAAGATAAGCCGGCTCTAAGCCAAGCGCTCTGCATCTTTTTAACACGGGAACTCTGTTTACTGCCATTGGTATTCTCCTCCTGTTATTGTTTACAACGCATTGTGCGCCTTCTTCCAACGATAATTTACAACTTTCATAATTCTTCTTTCGTTATTCTTAATTCGGTACTAAACGCGGCGACGTTTAGGCGGCCGACATCCATTATGAGGTACGGGCGTCACATCCTTGATCGAGGTCACTTCCAACCCACAGGCCTGAAGTGCACGTATTGCTGCTTCACGTCCTGAACCAGGGCCCTTCACAAATACATCCACAGTCTTAAGACCATGGATAAGCGCTGCTTTCGTAGCTGTTTCAGAAGCCATCTGTGCAGCATAAGGAGTAGATTTCCTTGAACCTCTAAAACCAAGACCGCCGGCACTTGCCCAGCTTAAGGCATTTCCTTCGGTGTCTGTCAATGTAACAATAGTATTGTTAAAAGAAGACTGGATATGTGCCTGTCCGCGTTCAACGTTTTTCTTGACACGTCTTTTTGTCACTTTTTTGTCACTTTTTTTACTGCCATTTAAACTAACCTACTTTCTTTACGTTTGTTTACGTCCGATTATTTCTTCTTATTAGCAACTGTTCGCTTCGGACCTTTTCTGGTCCTGGCATTATTTTTCGTATTCTGTCCACGCACGGGAAGTCCCCTTCTATGACGGATTCCCCGGTAACATCCGATTTCCTGAAGCCTCTTGATATTCAGCGCAATCTCCCTGCGGAGATCACCTTCCACCATGTAGGATTTGTCGATAACTTCACTGATGCGTTTTACTTCTTCATCAGTCAATTCTCTGACACGGGTATCGGGATTTACCTTTGCCGTTTCCAGAATCTTGTTGGAACTTACCCTGCCGATTCCGTAGATATAAGTCAGGCCTATCTCCACGCGCTTTTCTCTCGGTAAGTCAACTCCTGCAATACGAGCCATTTACGTTTCCTCCATTCTTCTTACTAAGTTGATTGGGGCATTATGCCCAACCGGAAGTTCATCTCCTGCCTCCGATCTGTCCGGATCCTTATCGTAAATAAGATTCCGGTATCAACAAGTACTCCACAGGCTCCAGGGTTGATTATCTATTATAATCAAACAAGGACCCTTCTGTTATAATAACCTGCCTGAATGACAGTTCAATAACAGGGGATCAACCTTGTCTTTGTTTGTGTTTCGGATTTTCGCAGATTACTCTGATACTTCCTTTTCTTTTAATGATTTTGCATTTTTCGCAAATAGGTTTTACTGATGATCTTACCTTCATGTTAAACCTCCTTTCAAAAAAGACCGTTTTACATTATATCACGTAGATTTGTAAAGCGCAAGTTTTTCCAATAATAATTAATAAGTTTTTCCAATAATAATTATTAATAGTTAATAACTAATAATAATTATTTATCTCTCCAAATGATTCTTCCTTTCGTCAGATCATAAGGGGATAATTCCAATGTCACCTTATCTCCGGGCAAGATGCGGATGAAATTCTGGCGTAGTTTACCGCTAATATGAGCAATCACCTTATGACCGTTTACCAGTTCTACCTGAAACATGGTATTGGGCAGTTTTTCAAGCACTACTCCTTCAATTTCAATTACATCAGACTTTGACATATAATACCTCCATTTCTTAATTTCTATCGTAACTGAACATTACTTCAATCCGTCAAAATTCCTAACTAAATCCTATCTAAACCAATCTAAATCCTATCCAAAATCAAATCAAAAATCATCTATTTAAAACGAGACTTAATCGTATATTTTATCTCTTCATTACTGACCGCCTGATTATTCCGAAGCTTTCCAATAAGCTCTACACTAGCTCCCTTCCTAATAATCTGCAAATGCTTACGGTTTTTTCGTTTCGGATTATCAATCCCTTTCAAATCACCATCCGCCAAATACACATCCCCCCCCATTTCCCGAATAATGACATAGACATTCCCGGCATCGTGCCCTGCCCTAGAAACAGCAAACATCCCCAAATCCTCATTACCGTTACAATTACCAATACCCATACTTCCCGCCATCTTCCATCAAACCAATCACCAACAGCACTTACATCTTGCTGCACCTACAACAGACCACGGCCGCTAGGGCTTACCTAGTCAAAAGTTCAGGCTCCCCCTCTGTGATTACTATGGTATTTTCATAGTGAGCCGACAAAGAACCGTCCTCGGAAACTACCGTCCAGTCATCTTCCAGCCACTCTACTTCCGCATATCCCATATTGATCATCGGTTCTATGGCAAGCGTCATGCCGGGCTGCAGGCGTAGTCCGCGTTTTTTCTGGGCAAAATTAGGTATCTGAGGATCCTCATGCATCTTAGTTCCGATCCCATGCCCTACCAGGTCCCTGACAATCCCGTATCCAAAGGAGGATACATAAGCATCAATGGCTCTGGAGATATCATACAGATGATTGCCCGCTCTGGCCATCTTTATTCCTTCAAAAAAGCTTTGCTTTGTTACTTCAATCAACTTAGCCGCTTCGTCACTGATCCGACCTACGCCGTAGGTTCTGGCCGCATCAGAGTGGTAACCTTTATAGATCAAGCCCGCATCCAGACTGACAATATCTCCTTCCCGCAAAATCCTGTCTCGGCGAGGAATACCGTGCACGACTTCTTCGTTTACCGAAATGCATAAAGAAGCCGGGAATCCATTATAGTTTAAAAAACTGGCCACGCATCCATGTTCTCGGATCAGCTGAGCGCCAAAATCATTGATCTCGGCCGTCGATATCCCCGGCTTGATAATCTTGCCAAGTTCATCGTGAACCAGTGACAGAATCCGGCCGGCCTCACGCATCAGCTCTATTTCTCTTGATGATTTTATTGTTACAGCCATTTAACTGCCTCACATCCTAGTCGTCGTGCCCCACACTATTGTTAAAGAATAGCGCCGCTACATAAGCGTCTACCCTAATATATCCACAATATCTTTTAAAGCATTCTTTACATCTCCGGTGCCGTCTACGCTTTTTAGGACCCCTTTCGCCTCATAAAAATCAATTAAAGGCTTCGTCTGCTCATGGTACACCTTCAGGCGATGGCTGACGGTCTCCGGTGCGTCGTCATGGCGGAGTACCAGTTCACCGCCGCATTTGTCACAGATTCCTTCTTTTTCCGGAGGAACATACTTAACATGATAAGTCGCGCCGCATTTCAGGCAGGCACGTCTTCCTGCCATACGATCCACGATTACCTCATCGGAAACATCCACATTTATGGCATAATCGACCGCATCTCCCAACTTATCCAGTTCCCGGTCCAAAACTTCCGCCTGCGGGATATTTCTGGGAAAACCATCCAGGACATATCCGTCACGGCAGTCATCCTGCGCTACCCTGTCTAAAAGAATCTTTACCGTAAGTTCGTCGGGAACCAAAAGGCCCTGATCCATATAGCCTTTGGCTTCAAGCCCTAAGGCTGTTCCTTCCTTGATATTCGCCCGAAAAATATCTCCGGTAGAGATATGGGGAATCTTATAATGTTCCGCAATCACGGCCGCCCGCGTTCCTTTTCCGGCTCCGGGTGCACCCAGCATGATTATCTTCATGTTACCCTCCTATGTAAAAATATTACTATGTTACTAAAAGGTTACTGTGCCCTCTATATTCTATTTAAATAATTATGTTCCTATTACGCATCTTTTCATAACGACATCGACCGCCTATGCCCAGTACGCTGGGCATTGGCAGTCTGATTGCACATCTCTTCATCAATACTTAAAAATAATTCATTAATCATTCAAAAAACCTTTATAATTCCGTACCAGCATCTGTGATTCAATCTGCTTCATGGTGTCGAGAATAACACTTACAATAATGATCAGGCTGGTTCCGCCAAAACTGACCGACGCATTGAACAGCCCGTTAAAAATAAAAGGCAAGACGCCGATTATCGTCAGGAAAGCGGCTCCGATCAGGATAATGTGGTTCAGTATCTTGGTCAGATATTCACTTGTCGGCTTACCGGGCCTGATCCCGGGGATAAAGCCGCCTTGCTTTTTCAGGTTTTCCGATACTTCCAAGGGATTAAAGGTAATCGACGTATAAAAATAGGCAAAAAAGACTACCAGTATCATATACACTACCATACCGATACTGTAAATCGGCGTTGCCAATCTGAACCAATATGTGGAAGTCAAGCCTTTGAGGATTTCTGACCACACCCCTTCACCCGTGTAGAAAAAAGAACTGATTACTACCGGAAACTGCATCAGTGACGAGGCAAAGATAATCGGGATAACTCCGGATGTATTTACTTTCAACGGGATACTGGAAGTCTGGCCGCCGACCATCTTCCGTCCCTGCACCTTTTTGGCATATTGCACGGGGATCTTCCGCACGCCGCTGTTCAATATAATAACGAGAACAATCATTCCCAAAATAATAGCCAAAATAATCACAGCGGATACTGCCCCCTTCGGAATCGGTTCGCCGATGACAAACATATCAAACAATCCCGTAATATCCTGTGGGATACTGGAAATAATGTTGATCAGCAAGACGATTGAGATACCGTTTCCGACACCTTTTTCCGTGATTCTTTCGCCGATCCACATCATAAAAGCACTACCTGCCGTCAATGCAGCGATTACGATGATGATATCCATGACACTGGCATTACCTGTGCTATCAAGATTCAATAAGCCTTGATTTCTAAAACCGATCGCCATGGCCGCCGACTCAATCAATGCCAGTCCGACTGTGACATAACGGGTAATGGACGCGATCTTTTTCCTGCCGTCTTCCCCTTCTTTTTGCATTTCTTCTAACTTAGGGATAGCTATCGTAAGCAGCTGCATGATAATCGAGGAGGTAATATATGGGGTAATATTCAATGCTAATACGGAAAACTGCATAAATGAGCCTCCCGTAAAAGCATTCAGAAAATTAAACGCATCCCCTGATTGCCCGGCAAACCAGTCAGCAAAAAAGTTGCGGTTTACCCCGGGCACCGGCAGCTGTGATCCGAAACGGATCACAACCAACATAGCTAACGTAAATAATATTTTCGTTCTGATTTCTTTGATTTTAAAAGCATTTTTTAAGGTCGTCAACATTTACATCACCTCTGCTGTTCCACCAAGCGCTTCAATTTTTTCTTTTGCAGTCGCACTGAATGCATTTGCTTTCACTGTAAGCTTTTTGGTAATCTCTCCGTTTCCGAGGATCTTTACGCCGTCACGGGGATTTTTAACAATCCCTGTTTCAATTAAAGTATCAACCGTTATCGTAGCACCATCTTCAAATCGTTCCAGAACACTGACATTAATCGCGACAATATCCTTAGAGTTTCTGTTCGTAAAACCTCTCTTAGGAATACGTCTATACAAAGGCATCTGACCGCCTTCAAAACCCGGTCTGGTTCCTCCCGAACGGGCTTTCTGGCCTTTATGTCCTTTTCCGGCAGTCTTGCCGTTTCCTGATCCGTGGCCACGGCCTCTTCTAAAATTATCGCTTTTCTTAGCGCCTTCTGCCGGCTGCAAACTAGATAATTCCAAACTCATTCCTGTAACCTCCTTCCAGCATTTAATCGTTTCTCATAATCCATCATACTGTACTGCTCATCTCTCTTACTAAAAACCAGCTCCACTGCCTCTCCTAATATCACCGAAACAGTTTCGCCCCTCAGCCCACTGCCAGGAGACACTCCCAACCCCTCAGCCTACTGCCGGAAAAATACTCCCAACCTCTCGGCTATCGCGGGAAGAACAGCTCCGCTGCACTTCAAAATATGATATAGAATATCTTAGGCGGCGTCCTTCGACGCCTTAGATATTCTTCATATTTTCTCGACCTTCACCAGATGTTTGATTTGATCAATCTGGCCTCTGGTTGCCGCATTATCAGGCAGTTCGATGGTTTTATTAAGCTTACGGAGTCCCATGGAAAGCGCTGTCGCTTTATGTTTGGGTATCGCTCCGATTGTGGATTTTACTAATGTTATTCTTAATTTTCCGTCCATTTTTCCCTCCTAGGCCATAACTTCTTCGGTGGATTTACCGCGGTTTTTCGCAACTTCTTCAGGAGTTTTAATTTGGCGCAGTCCTTCGATTGTGGCAAGCACGACATTCTGTTTATTATTGGAGCCCAGTGATTTGGTACGGATGTTCTTGATACCGGCCAGCTCGCACACGCTTCGGGCCGGGCCTCCGGCGATAACACCGGTACCATCCGGAGCTTTCTTTAACAGCACGCTGGCAGCACCGAATCTGCCGATAAAGTCATGGGTAATACTTGAATTATCATCCATGGCTACGCTGATCATGTTCTTGGCGGCGTCTTCTTTTCCTTTACGGATCGCTTCCGGGATTTCAGTAGCTTTTCCCAAGCCGGCGCCGACGTGTCCGTTGCCGTCTCCGACAACAACTAAAGCTGTGAACCGGAAGTTACGACCACCTTTAACAACCTTGGTAACCCGTTTGATAGTAACTACTTTTTCGGTCAATTCCATATTGCTAACGTCAATGTTAGTACGTCTCATGTGATGTTCTCTCCCTTCCTAGAATTCCAGGCCAGCTTCTCTGCCCCGTCAGCTAAAGCTGCTACCTTACCCTGGTAGATAAAGCCGCCGCGGTCAAACACTACGGTAGTAATGCCTTTTTCAATCGCCCGCTTGGCTATCACTTTGCCTAAATATGCCGCTGCGCCGACGTTATTGGTCTTTTCCAGATCGGCTTTTAACTCTTTTTCCAGAGTCGAAGCAGCTACTAAGGTATTGCCGGCCACATCGTCAATAATTTGAGCATACATATGATTATTGCTTCTGAACACGGCTAAACGCGGTCTTGCAGCGGTTCCGCTGAAACGGTTTTCAAATGCTTTTTCGCACGAACTTTCTGTCTTGATTCTTTCTTAACCATTCTGCCACTCTCCTTATCTATTTTTTACCGGTCTTACCGACTTTACGTCTGATTACTTCAGTGGAATACTTGATTCCTTTACCCTTATAAGGCTCCGGTCTTCTCTTATCGCGGATTTCAGCGGCAAACTGGCCGACCTTTTCTTTATCAATGCCCTTTACGGTGATCGAATTGCCTTCCACGACAGATTCGATGCCGTCAGGATCGGTCATTTCCACGGGATGGGAGTAGCCCAGTGATAATGTCAGCTTATTGCCTGCTTTGGCGACTTTATAGCCGACACCGTTTACTTCCAATTTCTTGGAATAGCCTTCCGTCACCCCGACTACCATATTATTGACCAGGGTCCGGCTCAATCCATGCAGGGATTTCATTCTTTTCAGGTCATTGGGCCGTGCAACGGTAATGACTCCCTCTTCCAGCTTGATCTCCATCTCTGCGGGAAGCACTCTTTCCAGCGTTCCCTTGGGACCTTTTACGGTCACCTTGTTATTTTCTGCAATATCCACAGTTACGCCTGCGGGTACCGCGATTGGCATTCTTCCTATCCTTGACATGCCCGTACCTCCTTACCAGATGAAACGCTAAAACTTCGCCGCCTACCTGAAGTTCTCTCGCTTTTTTATCAGTTACAAGCCCTTTGTTGGTGGATATGATGGCAACACCAAGCCCGCCCAATACTTTGGGCAGCTCTTCTTTGCCCGCATAAACACGCAGACCGGGTTTCGATATTCTTTTGAGTCCGGAAATGATTTTGGCATTTCTGTCCGCACCGTATTTTAAGGTAATACGGATGGTTTTAAAACTTCCGTCGTCAATCACATCATATTTTTTAATGTATCCTTCTTCCAAAAGAATCTGGGCGATTGCCGTCTTCATCTTGGAGGAGGGTACATCTACTGTATCGTGTTTTGCAGTATTTGCATTACGGATTCTTGTAAGCATATCCGCAATAGGATCGCTCATTGTCATCTTTATTGACCTCCTTCTTAATCGCTTTACCAGCTGGCTTTTCTGACGCCGGGAATCTGGCCTTTGTATGCTAATTCACGGAAGCAGATCCGGCAGATTCCGTATTTTCTTAAATAAGCATGAGGACGACCACATATTTTACAACGGTTATATCCTCTGGTAGAAAATAGCTGTTTCCGCTGCTGCTTAAGCTTCATTGCCGTTTTAGCCATGAATTTACCTCCTTATTTTGCAAATGGCATATTAAATAATGTCAACAGTTCTCTTGCTTCTTCATCCGACTTCGCAGTCGTCACGATAATAACATCCATACCCCTGACTTTATCAATCTTATCATACTCAATCTCAGGGAAAATCAACTGTTCCTTGATACCCAGGGCATAATTACCACGCCCGTCAAAAGCATTCGGGTTAACCCCACGGAAGTCACGCACACGGGGCAGAGCAAGATTGACCAGACGATCAAGGAATTCATACATCTTCTCGCCGCGGAGCGTCGTCTTACAGCCAATATTCATGCCTTCCCTGATCTTAAAGTTGGCAACCGAATTCTTAGCCTTGGTAATCACCGCCTTCTGTCCGGCAATCGTCTCCATATCCTTCATGGCCGATTCCAATACCTTAGCATTATCTTTTGCTTCGCCAACACCCATGTTAATAACGATCTTCTCTATCTTAGGCACCTGCAAAACGTTCTTATATCCAAACTTCTTAACCATCGCTTCGGTGATTTCACTTCTATACATACTTTTAAGTCTGCTCACGTTTTCAGACCTCCTTTCAGCCAATTATATCACCTGTTGATTTCGCAAAACGTACTTTTTTGTCCTTCTCAAATGTGAAGCCGACCCGGGTCGGTTTACCCTTATGGACATACATCACGTTAGAAATGTCAATAGGTGCTTCCTTGTGGACGATCCCGCCATTCTGATTGGCAGCGGAAGGTTTGGTATGCTTCGTGATCATGTTGACGCCTTCCACCAGCACACGGTGGTTCTTCGGGTCAACGCTCATTACTTTTCCTTCTTTTCCGTTATCTTTTCCGGCAATCACCTTAACGGTATCACCTGTTTTAATTTTCATTGTCGCCATGAGATACCTCCTACAATACTTCGGGAGCCAGAGAAACAATTTTCATAAACTGTTTTTCACGCAGCTCTCTCGCTACCGGCCCAAAAATACGCGTCCCTCTGGGGGTCTTATCATCTTTGATAATCACGGCAGCATTTTCACTGAACTTAATATAAGAACCGTCCTTGCGCCTCGCTCCCTTTACAGTCCGAACCACGACGGCCTTCACTACATCGCCCTTCCTGACAACACCGCCTGGTGTTGCATCTTTGACCGTAGCAATAATAATATCGCCGATATGTGCATATCTTCTTGTGGATCCGCCGCTTACACGGATGCAGAGGATTTCTTTTGCACCGGTATTATCGGCAACCCGCAATCTGCTTTCCTGCTGAATCATTCGACTTCCCAACCTTTCTTGATTTTACTTACTAAACTATACCTAGAATATCTCAGGGAATATTCATGCCCCCTAGACATCCTTCAATCTTTATAAAATCTCTAACAATTGCGTAAATCATTCAAGAAGAACGCCCCGCGTTCTTCCAGGCGAGACATAGCAAATCTTAGGCGGCGTCCTTTGACGCCTTAGATTTTCTTCTCGCCTTTTTATTTGGCTTTCTCCGTAATTTCCACAAGACGCCATCTTTTTTCTTTGGACAAGGGCCTGGTTTCCATTACCTTAACAGTATCGCCGATGTGGCACTCGTTATTTTCATCGTGTGCTTTCAGCTTATAGGTTCTCTTTACGATCTTGCCATAAAGAGGATGCTTGACATGATTTTCAATCGCTACGACAATGGTTTTGTCCATTTTATTGCTGGTGACTTTTCCGATACGTGTTTTTCTTAAATTTCTTTCCACGTTAGATCTCCTTTCTTAGTTCTAGCGGTAAGATATTATTGGGCTTTCGCCTTCTGGGTAATGACCGTCTGAATCCTGGCGATATTCTTTCTGACATCTTTGATTCTTGCCGTATTATCCAATTGATTGGTGGCATTCTGGAATCTTAGGTTAAAAAGTTCTTTCTTGGCATCGACCAAGGCCAGTGCCAATTCCGCATCGGTCTTATTTCTTAAATCATCCACATATTTGTTAGTTTTCATTCGATACACCGCCTTCCAAATCTGCTTTCGATATGATCTTGCACTTGCAGGGAAGCTTATGCATTGCCAGACGCAATGCTTCTCTGGCGACTTCGTCCGTTACGCCGGCGATTTCGAACATAACGCGTCCCGGCTTGACGACCGCCACCCAGTATTCCAAGGTTCCTTTACCGGAACCCATACGGGTTTCTGCTGGTTTACTTGTTACCGGCTTGTCAGGAAAGATCTTGATCCAGACCTGACCACCACGTTTGATATATCGGGTCATGGCAACACGGGCCGCCTCAATCTGGTTCGATTTGATCCAGCAGGGCTCTGTTGCGATAAGACCATACTCGCCATAGCTGATGGTATTGCCGCGGTTTGCTTTGCCTTTCATGGTGCCGCGGAACTGCTTACGACGTTTTACTCTTTTTGGCATTAACATTATTTATCGCTCCCTTCCTTCGAAGATGCCTTATCTTCGCTATTTCCTTTAGCAGGAAGAATCTCGCCTTTATAGATCCAGACCTTGACGCCTACCTTTCCGTATGTGGTTGCGGCTTCCGCAAACCCATAGTCAATATCGGCACGCAGTGTCTGCAGCGGTATCGTGCCTTCACTGTAAAATTCGGTACGGGCCATGTCGGCACCGCCCAGACGCCCGGAACATGCGGTTTTGATTCCCAGAGCACCGGATTTCATCGTCCTGCCCATGCAGGATTTCATGGCACGTCGGAAGGAAACCCGGTTTTCCAACTGCTGGGCAATATTTTCGGCTACCAGCTGGGCATCTTTATCCGGTCTTTTAATTTCTTTAATATCAACCGAAACTTTCTTATCCGTGAGCTTAGATATCTCTTTTTTGGTCACTTCGATCTCATTGCCGCCCTTGCCGATGACAACACCGGGTTTGGCCGTGAAGATAATCACTTTAACGCGGTCGGAAGCTCTTTCGATCTCGATCTTGGAGACACCGGCACTGTATAATTTCTTTTTCAGATATTTTCTGATGTTATAATCTTCCACCAGATAATCAGAAAATTCCGCATCGGCATACCATCTGGAATCCCAGTCCTTGATAATTCCGACTCTGAGGCCGTGAGGATTTACTTTTTTTCCTCCTATCTTTCATCCAGCACTATGGTGATATGGCTCATTCGCTTCTCGATCCGGTAAGCCCGGCCCTGTGCCCTCGGTTTTATTCTTTTCATCGTGGGACCCTTGTTGGCATAGCATTCGGCAACAATAAGGTTCTCCGGATTAGGATACTTCGTGGGATCCTGGCCATATTTGTACTCAGCGTTGGCGATCGCGGATTCCAGCAGCTTCTTGATAATACCTGATGCATATCGGGGATTATAGGCCAGAACCGCCAACGCGGTGTCCGTACTTTTGCCCCTGATGGCATCCAGTACAAAACAAGCTTTTTGTACCGACACTCTGGCATAAGATAACTTCGCCGAAGGTCTTATCGCTTTTGCATCTTGACTTTGTTTATTTCTTTCTCTTTTAATTTGGGTTCTATGTCCTTTTGCCATGTTAAAACCTCCTTTCTATTATCTTACTTTAGATTTCTTTTCATCTTTGCCATGTCCTCTATAAGTCCTGGTCGCCACGAACTCACCCAGCTTATGGCCGACCATATCTTCCGTCACGTATACGGGAACATGTTTCCTTCCGTCATGAACTGCAATTGTATGTCCCACAAAAGAGGGGAAAATTGTCGAACGACGGGACCAGGTCTTGACGACCTGCTTCTGTCCTGAAGCATTCAGAGCATCGATTCTTTTCAGTATGCTTTTGTCTGCAAAAGGTCCTTTTTTCAGTGATCTGGACATTGTCACTCCTCCTAAAATAATCTTTATTTGATAGTACGGCCATCCC
>QMCD01000376.1_pt1 | contig 65185 bp, 56 predicted proteins | sample 1821841 | NCBI WGS metagenome assembly QMCD01 (sample SAMN01991225, study PRJNA193472) | Termite gut metagenome, whole genome shotgun sequencing project. | isolation source: worker | host: Macrotermes natalensis
ATTTTCTCCCTTTCTATTGCCAAGGTATCATTATAATACTTTCGTTCCGTACTATGAAAGATTAAAAAATACAGTTCATCATCCTGAGAATAAGCCCGGTAGCAGGTCTTGGTCTGAGCCGGTATTGTTTTTGAAAATCCGGTGCTGCCGTCTATCGATATTGGCTCTTCATATTCCTCTTCGTAAACCTGTTGCAATAATATTATTTCAGTAATATCCTGATCATAACGTTCTTTGAGATAGTCTCTGACACTCTCTATACTGGCCGTTTCCACGTCACCGGTTTTAACTCTAGGTTCACATCCCGCCAGCAACGCGGATAATAAACCAATGCATAGGCTTAATGCAATACTTCTTTTCATGCTATCATCCTCCCTTCACTAAAAATCTATTACTATGCAAAAAATGCCTTTGTGTTACAACTCTAATAGTTCCACTGAAATTTATTTATTTGATGTATTTCTACAGGAAAAAAATCCCATCCTTCCAATCCGTATGATTTCTTCTTTATCTTATTCCGTATTATCTTTACGATAACATATCCCCAAATAGCGGTCAATCTGTCACCTGAGTGTTATCATGCATTCGTACACGAACAATTGTACACCATAGATTGTTATTGCCCTATAGAACGTGCACTCATCCGAATCCCTTAACACAGCCGCATCCAGAACTAGCGCGGCTGTGCTAAGGATTGCTCCGGCAGATATTGACTTGTAGTAAATTAGGCTTCTCCGAAAAAATAGTTCTCACTTTCTCAGTATCTGGTACCCGTTATTGAAACTGCGCCGTTATTTCCGTATTCTGCTCGACTCTAAACTCATAAATATTCTCAGTTGATACCAGCTCATTATTCTCATACCATCCTATAAACTCATGGTTTTCATTGGCTACAGCACAGACTAAGGTGTAAGCCCCTTCGCTGTATACACCGCCGCCTATTACATTGCCTCCTTCTGTATCGTCACTTTTTGCCGACACCGTATATATCGCTCTTTTGGCATCTTCCCCCAATAGTTCCTTGGCCGATGCTATCTCTCCGGACAATGCCGTAAGCGGATAGTCCAGACCGGAACCTTCACTTACCATTAATTCATCTTCCGCTGTAAATTCCGGTATGACACCTTCGATAATATCCCCTGCTGTAACCGGCACATCATAATAGTTAACCAGTTTTGTCTGGGAGCCGGTATAATAGCTATATTCCCCGATCGAGTAGTCAAGCTCACCGTCAGCCGCTGCCGTCAGCCTAATACTATAGCTTTCATCGGAAGGCAGATGCAATACTTTTTCTCCGCTGCTGCTTAAAGAAACGCCTAGCGCGATTCCTTCTACTTCCTGCGGGACGTCCTCAATAAACTGTGCCACTAGGGTGTCTTCCGCGTCATATACTTCTATATCTACGGCGCTGTTAATCCGTATTGTCCGATAAGAACTGGCAAAAAATACCGGCTCTCCTTCATAATTTGGATCCTGGTTCTGCAGCCAGCTGAAATATAGCTCCGGATAATGGGCTGTAATCAATCCTTCCATATTGTAAAATAAAGTTATAAAATCATCAAAGCCATTGAGTAGTAGCGAAGCTATTACTGTCCCTGTCACGGTATCCAAAGCGGCAGAAAAGGACTCCTGATTTATGTTTTCATAATGGGCGCTTTCAATATCAATGCCTGCTGCCAGGATGCCTTCGTAAATGCTTTCATAAGCGATTGCCTCTAGTTCATGACCCCATACGAAATAATCTAAAAGGATTTCCACAATGTGTTCCTCAAACACAGTAGCTACATGAGCCGGAACTTCTTGCCACTTATCTTCATCCGCACCGCCGCCCATAAACTCCACAGCCAAAGTGCCGATTGCCCCTTGAAGCTGCATAGCATAAGTTTCCCTGCCCCCTGCCCCTACTGCGATCGCAGTCACAAGGCTGTCTAAAAACTCAGACATAGTTCTGTCATTATCTTCTATTGTGAAACTAAAATGTGTTTCATCGTTCTCATCTGTTTCAAAAATGTCTAGATGTTTGCTCTTGAATTTGTAGAGTACATGTTCATTATCTTCTTCATCTACAGATTTTTCTACCCATTCAGTCTCCAGATCCCTAAATATACGCATCATCTCATCATAATACTCCTGATTCTTCTCCCAGTCACCGGGAATCACCGGCTCATCCACCCCATAGCGGCCAAAAGACCAGTATGCCGGAGCTACCTTGGTGACGAGATCATATGGATTAACTATATTATGGATGTTGGTATAAGTGCCCTGATCCGCAGCAGTCGTGAGCCGGCCCATCGGAGTCGCGAAGCAGTACGCATATATATTATGGGCGCCTAGGCTTATGCCGCCGATTTCCCCATCCGCCGTCAGTTTTCCGGCAAGCAGGTTGGCGGTGGCAGCTGCCCGGCTGAATCCCGTCATCCAGACCGCGACATCATCTTGGAAATCTTCGCTATGATCCTCTATATACTCCTCCAGGAATCCATGTGCTTTCAAGCTGGCTGCCGAAAACCCGCCGTGGTCGCCGGATTCCCCGACCTGGAAATTGCTTCCCCACTCTGCTTCATATCCGCCGCCGCGGATAGCCAGGGCGATTACGGTTTTCTGGCTGCCCCGTACCTCGATATCCTTATGGGCTACGATCACGCCGATGGTATCCGGCTTCGGCACATCCTTATAATCGTCATTTGCCCTAATATCCTCAAACCCTATCTCCGATAACAGCTGCTCGGCATTTCGGTATTTGTATAAATAGTCCGTTTTTCCCCCGACATTGCTTCCGAATGCTGACATCTCTAGGCACAAAGACATCGTAGCTAAGCTTGGGTTGTAGACCGCGGCTCCCTGCATAAAATAATCGTCGCTATAAAAGTATTCTGCCGTGTAATCCTCCTCCTTTTGCCCCGGCGATTCTTCATCAGTACGCTCGGAAGAATAAGAGAAGGTGCCGTTTATGGTCTCCTGCTCCGGAAAGCTTTGGTCATAGTCCAGCTCGCCATGGATAGGATAGCCTTGGTTATACCAAGATATATCCGGGACAAACGGCGCTTTCAAGGTATTATTAATCCATACATCACTTCTCATGGTATTCTCAAACACCGGTACCGGGTTTGCTATCGAAGAACTGGTTTTAGAGTAAATACTCCAGGTTGCCGACCCAAGCCGCCAATAGGTGGTATTGCTCACTATGGCGCTGCCTGCCAGGAGACAGGTTATGGCGGCATTCTGAACCCCGGTTATCGTCCCGGCGTTATAAGTTCTCATCGAAGCCCCATAAATACTGCCGGCGAGACCAGCCGCATAATATCCGGATAGATCCCCGGTATTATATGAAGAGGCCATCGTATATATAGACCCGGCCAGCCCGCCTATAAAACCAGTCGTGGCGGAGCCGGTGACCGCTCCCTGGTTGGCACAGTTATTGATGATGCCATTCCTGGCATATCCCGCGATACCTCCGATAAATGTAGTGCTGCCTGCTGCCGTACCGATACTGCCGCTGTTAAAGCATAGACTGATCATCTTATTGGTACTAAAATAACCGACAATACCCCCGGTATAGCTTCTGCTTCCGGACACTCCGCCGGTATTGCTGCAATTTTGTATGTAATCTGCGGCCACTCCGGCAATCCCGCCCAGATAGGTAATATTGCTGGTGGGGCTTCCGATCACGCCGTTGTTATAACAATAAGATATACCTCCGTCGGAATAGCCGACGATCCCGCCGAGCGCTCCGCCGCGGTCACTGTCAACGGTACCCTCATAAAAACATGACGTGACCAGGGTTCCGGCGGCACTATAGCCAACGATACCGCCGGTGCGGATACCGCCATTAACGTCAGACGCCACGACTCCGGTATTTTCAATAATGCCGGAAGAAATATTGCCGAACAGGCCTACATCGTCAAAAATTATTCCTTGCACAGCAGCCCTGTTAAAAAAGCGGTCCTTGGCCAAGGACAAATCCGGCGGCGAGGATTCCATGATTTCTTCTGCCCGTTCGATGTCTTCCAGCACCTGCTGAAGCTCAGCCGGGTCAAAAGTCTGGCCGGTCTCTGCGCCTGCTGCCTCGGCTTCGGCTGCCGCTGCCGCTGCTTCGGCGGTAATCGCTTCCAGCTCGGCCTGTAAATCTTCATTGGAGGGATTGGCTGCCGTATATTCCCGGAAAGCAGCTGTTTCCGCCAAAGACTCCGGAACTAGATTAACATCTGTCAATCCATCGCCCACATTGTCTGAGCTGGTGCCTCCGCTGCTTATTTCATCTTCATGCAGGCTCTCCGCGTCTCGCTGTTCCGCTTCCACCTCGTTATCGGAAAGCGCATTGCCGTAATCTGTTTCAATATCGTCAGTTTCGGCCGACAGCTCTTGACCCAAGTCCCCAGCTGTTCCATAACCTTGGTTAACTGACAGTTCTGACATCTCCGATAGCTCCCAATCCGGCGCAGCCGGCATCTCCAATAGTTCTGATTCCTGGGCAGCCGGCATTTCCGCTACTTCCTCTGCATCCACAATGGAATCATCGGTCTCGCTACTTATATTATCTAGGCTTATATCACTGACATTTTCCGTATCTTCATTCAAATAGTCCGAATCTATTTCATCCGAAGCTATTTCATCTGAGTATATTTCATTTAAATCTACTTCATTTAGTCTTATTTCATTACTCTGGGTACTGCTGACCAATGAACTGCCGCTGATATAGAGGTTGCTGATCACATGCCCCATACCGTCAAAGCTGCCTATAAACGGGGTATTCTCGTTCCCTATCGGTGTCCAGTCCTGTCCGCCAAGGTTGATATCGCTTGTTAACTGATAATAGTTGCCTGCCTCGTTGCCTGCATTGACTTGGCTGGCCAGCCGCGCCAGCTGGGCACCGCTGGCGATCAGATAGGGATTTCCCTGAGTGCCGTCACCGCCCTGATAAAATAATGCAATGGAGCCATCCCAGGCAGCACTGCTCCCTGCCGCTGTAACTTTCCCTGACGGAATCGGCTGTATAAATAGCACTGCAACCATCAGTAAGGCTCCTAGCCTTCTTATATTTATATCCCCTTTCAGCATTTCTTTTCTCCTTTTTCATTCGTGTTTTTGTTTTCAATTTTCTGTGATTATCCCTTTATCCATATGTCTTCAATATCGATACTAATCCCAACATCATTAACCCATAAAAATTATTGTTATCCCCCTTCCCACTGTTCCATCAGACTAAAGCAGCGCAGACTATTAAAAACCTTGATTCTGACAGTTTTATATTGTCCTATCACGATAATAATTTGCTTGTGATATGCTTCAGATAGTGGTTTCTCAGTAATCATCTATAACTTTAGCATTTTTTAGACACAATTACAATAAATTATTCTAATTTATTAATAATTTATATTATGTTAATTATGCTCATTATTATCGCTATTATTACTATAAAAATATCTATTAATATCTTGTATCTAACCAAGCGACCCGCCGCCATAGCAAACAACCCACTAATAGCTCAAGTTTCTAGTGACGTTTTTTTGCAGCTATGCTATAATTTTTTTAGTTCATTGGTTTACGAAAGGGGGAATGGTGCCAAAAAGAAGGGAGGAAGCGGACGAATGAAAAGTAAAACAATCTTTTTCATGATCTTGGCTGCTGTTTTGTATGTTTCCGGATGCGGCAAGGAGGAACCGGATGTTTCCGCAACACCTGCACCTATTACCGAAGACCGGGGGACTGAGCCGGAAGCGGATGGCAACGAGGCAAATATCCCCGATAACAGTAGCTCTGACGGTTCGGCAACAGACCTTCCGCCTAAATCCGGCATGGTAAGAAGCTTATTGACCAATGAATGGGTCGATGCCACGATTGCCCAGACACGTCCGATTGCCGTTACCATACCTAATACTAAAACTGCCAGTCAATTCGGTATCTCACAGGCCGCTATTGTATATGAATGTTGCGTGGAAGGATCTTTAACGCGCCTGATGGGCATCTGGGAAAACTGGGACAAGCTGGAGAAAATCGGTAATATCCGCAGTACCCGTGATTATTTCATATATTGGGCCTTTGAATGGGACGCCTTAAATATTCATTACGGCGGACCGTTTTATGTGGACAGCCTGCTTGAGCGCGAAGATAGTCAGACAATCAATTGCCTAGGCTACAGTCCGGCATCTTATAACGATAATGCCAAGAACTCTACCGATAATGCCTTTACCGGCGCTGACAATATTAGAAAATCAATTGAGTATTATGAATATCCGCTTACGTACCGCGAGGATTACATAGAAGAAAACCATTATCAGTTTGCCCCGGCCTCTGCCCCGAATACTTTAAGACAATATTCTCAAGCCGTCTCCGCAGAAAAGGTAGACCTATCGCCGGCCTACCCTCTGACAAACTGTTATTTTATTTATAATCCTGACACCGGACTTTATGAGCGCTTCCAGCATCTTTCCGGTACAAAAGAAGGACCCCATATTGATCTGGCCAACAATGAGCAACTGGCTTTCAAAAATCTGCTGGTACAGAATACCTATTTTGAAGTACGGGATGCCAGCGGCTATCTCATCTATCAATGCCATGATACTACCCGGGACGGCTGGTTTTTCACGAACGGAAAGGGCATCCATGTGACCTGGGAGAAAACCAGCGACTACGGAGCTACCCGGTACTATGACGACATGGGCCGTGAAATCCAGCTGAATACGGGCAAAACCATGGTCTGTATCATTCAGGAAGAGGATTATATTATGGTCGATGGCGTCAAAAGATTATCTGAGTCACCTAATGCCGACTAAGAGTGATCAGTAAAGTAGTCTGTTCACGGCCGAAAAGACTGCCCGCACTGATGCCCGGATAATATTCGAGCTTACGCCAACCCCATAAGTAACGCTCCCGTCATCCGCATTCAGCAGATGAATATATGCCGCTGCCTGCGAGTTTGACCCGCTCTGCAAAGCGTGTTCCTCATAATCCAGCACCTTGATCCGTACCCCGGTCAATTCTTGTATTCCCCTCTTCACAGCATCAATCGGCCCGTTTCCCACTGCCTCAAAAGTTTTCTCGTCGCCGTGGAATGTATAAGTTACCATCACTTTTGTGTCAAACTCAGTCTCGATTTCTCCGTCTTGGCTTACATCCTCCACCTTTAACTTGCGGAAATGCAGCGGCTCCTTGCGTTCCAGGTAAGACTCCCGGAAACTGGCCATGATCTGATCCGGAGATACCTCGCCTTGTTTTTCGGTTATCTTCTGGATCACCTCGGCAAACTCTTTATGCATTGCCTTTGGCAGCTTAAATCCAAAATAGCTGTCCATAACAAAGGCAACGCCGCCTTTACCGGACTGGGAATTGATACGGACAATCGGCTCGTACTCCCGTCCGATGTCAGACGGGTCTATCGGCAGATAAGGAACTTCCCAATAGGTATTGTTCCTTTCCCGCATCGCCATCATGCCCTTATTGATGGCATCTTGGTGTGAACCGGAAAAAGCGGTAAAAACCAGCTTTCCGGCATAGGGATGGCGGGGATGGACGGGAATCTTACAGCATCTTTCATAGATTTCGATGATGTCATTGATCTGCCCCAGCTTGAGGCGGGGATCCACTCCCTGAGAAAACATATTGTATGCTAAGGTAAGAATATCCACATTTCCGGTTCTTTCCCCGTTTCCAAATAAAGTTCCTTCCATCCGGTCGGCTCCGGCCAGCAAGGCCAGCTCTGCCGCTGCCACACCCGTTCCCCTGTCATTGTGCGGGTGTACGCTTAATACAATCGTTTCTCGGTTCTCGAACCGGCTGTTCATCCATTCGATACTGTCCGCAAACACGTTAGGCGTCGTCATCTCCACCGTTGAGGGCAAGTTGATTATCATCGGCTTCGCGGCGGAAGGCTGCCATTCCCGCTGCACGGCCGTGCATATTTCCAAAGCAAAATCCAATTCTGTACCGGTAAAGCTTTCCGGAGAATATTCCAACATAATATCGCCGGGAAAACGGGCGGCTCTTTCCTTGACCCATCGCGTACCATTTACAGCAATATCAATAATCTCCTGACAATTTTTATGAAATACCACATCACGCTGTAAAGTCGATGTGGAATTGTAGATATGTACAATTACCTCTTTACAGCCTTCTATCGCTTCAAACGTCCGCTCGATCAAATCTTCCCGGCACTGCGTCAATACTTGCAGCTTTACCCCATCCGGTATCAGCCTGCGCTCAATCAGCTGACGGATAAAATCATACTCTATCTGGCTGGCGGCGGGAAAACCGATTTCAATTTCCGTAAATCCCAGCTTCACTAAGAACTGGAACATTTCTATTTTTTCGGTTACCACCATGGGATCAATCAATGCCTGATTCCCGTCCCGCAGATCGACACTGCACCATACCGGCGCTTTTTCAATTTCCCGGTCGGCCCATGTCCGCTCCGGGAAATTGACCGCCGGGTTCTTTTTATATCTTTGATAATTCATCTCAACCTCCTTAAAACCAATCATATAGGGAATAACTTCCCCTAAAAAAGCCGCCTGCAAATAATTTTGAGGCGGCTTCTTGACTAAGGTTCACTCTCCCAGACCGTTGTCAATTGCGTTTATTAAAGTCTGTAATGCCAGCTCTTCATCCTCGCCATCACAGATAAACTCAATCTCGTCACCGCATTTCACACATGCCCCCAGTACGCTGAGCACACTTTTGGCATTGGCTGTATTTTGCTTAAACACAAACGTTATTAATGACTTAAACTGCATTGCTTCCTTACATAGGATGCCTGCCGGTCTTAGATGTAGGCCGGTCGGGTTCTTAATAACCACCTTTTGGCTTACCATGGCCCGTTACCTCCCGTTCACAGATGTTCTTTCTTTTGTTCATCACTATATTTATTGCTCATTATATCATTTTTTTATTCATTTCTCAAGATTCTCATAAAAACAAGGCGTGAACAGCATCTCCCTCAAAGCATACTGTTCTGAATCAGTTCTGCCAACTTCCTGGCCTCATGATCAATCATTTTCTTATCTTTCCCTTCAATCATGACCCGCACAATCGGTTCTGTCCCCGAGGGTCTGATTAAGACTCTTCCTTCGCCGGCAAACCGCTCCGTCAGTTCTTTGATCGCTTCCGAAATCTCCGGATAATCCATATAATTTTCTTTTTTGTGGCTCGGTACCTGCGCATTGACCAATGCCTGTGGCATGACCTCCATCACTTTGGTCAATTCCGACAGAGTGCTTCCGGTTTCCACCATCACCTGCAAAAGATGCAGGGCGCTCAGCAAGCCGTCACCGGTGGTATTTTCATTTAAAAAGATGATATGTCCTGACTGTTCTCCGCCAAGACTCGCTCCCAGCTCCCGCATCCGTTCCAGTACATAGCGGTCGCCGACTTTGGTTTGTTCGATTGTAAGCTTATTCTTTTCGGCCATCCGGAAAAACCCTAGGTTACTCATTATGGTGGCCACAATGATATCCTTATTAAGCTTTTTATTTTTCTTCATATGCAGGCCGATGATTGCCAGGATCTGGTCACCATCCACGATATTCCCTTTTTCATCTACCGCCAGCAAGCGGTCGGCATCGCCGTCAAACGCCAGCCCGACATCGGCTTTCTCAAATACCACCCGCGCCTTAAGTTCTTCCATGTGGGTTGAGCCGCAGTTGGCATTGATATTGGTTCCGTCAGGATTATTATGGATCGCAATGACTTCGGCCCCGGACTCTTTCAATGCTTCTATTGAGGTATAATAACTGGCTCCCTCCGCACAGTCTGCCACGATCTTCAAGCCATCTAGGCTGACATTGACCGACCGGATGGCATGATTGATGTATTCCTCCCTAGCATCGGTCCGGTATTTGATTTTTCCGACCCTAGCACCGAGCGGCTGGCGGATCGGAGCCATGCCGTTCGCTATGATATTTTCAATCTCGTCTTCCAGTTCATCAGGCAGTTTGTAACCGTTACCGTCAAAAAACTTGATCCCGTTAAATTCCATGGAGTTATGGGATGCCGAAATTACCACTCCGGCGTCAACCTTATACTTTCTGGTCAGATAAGCCACGGCCGGGGTCGGTATAACTCCTACATATACGGCATTTGCTCCCACTGAGCACGCTCCCGCCATTAAAGCGCTGGCTAACATATCACCCGAGATACGGGTATCGCATCCTACCATGATGGTCGGCTTATGCTTATTCTGTCTGGTCAGCACATGGGCTCCCGCCTGTCCTAGCTGCATCGCCAGTATAGGTGTCAGCTCATCATTAGCAACCCCTCTTACTCCGTCGGTCCCAAATAATCTGCCCATATTATCCCTCCAATAATGTTATATTCAGCAGTACTTCTATCGGTTCCAAAACGAAGATATTATTACCTAAGTTAAGCTCCACTTCGGTTGTATAAAATCCTACTTCCAGACTTTCCATACTCCTGTCCGCCATCAGTCTGGCAATATCTATTTCACCGCTCAGCTCAGCTACCCTGACCTGATCCAGATTGCTCCGCAGGCCTACCAGCGTTACCGTAACGTCCTCTTCCATACCCGTAAAGCTTCCTTTGAAGCCTTCCGGCATATTGACGATTCTGACCCGGTTTTCCTGAAGCGTCACCGATCTGGTTACTTCCGGCTCAATATATATAGTAATCGTCGCCGTGCTATTTTCCTCATTGGCCAGCCGGATGCCTTCCGGAAGATATTCCTCCAAGTCTACGGTTTTTATAAAATCCTCTGTATGACCGGTGATATCCAAGATTCCTTCCGGTATTGTTATGGCATCAAAATTATTGATGATACTTCTTCTGCCGGCGACAAGCAGCGAACCGCGGCTGATTTCCTCGACACCGGTTGCCTGATACCCGGTCATCGGTTCACCGGTTGCCGAAAACTCTACCGGTACTTCTTTGATCTGTAGGATCGGGATGCGAACCCCCACCGCTTCGATATTCTTCGTGATCCGCACAGAATCCACTTCTGCCCCTTCTGCATCTAAGAGACGGACACTCACATCCGTATTGACATCTCCCGTAAGCTGGGTGACATCGGCAAACTGATTCATATCAATATCTGCCGAGGCCGAAACAACGCTGTCTACCAGCGATTCCGGACCGGTAATCCGCACTGCATTCTGATCCTGGGAAATATCCCCGACCATATATCCCTCCGGCAGCTCACCGGAAACATTCGTCCGGATCATCACCGTCTTTGGCGTCCGATTTTCAATCTTTAATTTTACTATGTCAGAACTTGACGCAATACTGCTGATGCTGGAAGTACTGACATTATTGATGCTCAGATTAATACTGATGGTATCTAGGCTGCTTAGGTCATTGATATCTGCCGTTGCTACGATATTATTAAACGATATGTTTTCCAGCACCGATCTTGGCGCCCATACGGTGACTCTGTTGATGATGTCGGTTTCATCCAGTACCTCATAGACCTTTTGGGATTCCTCTAGAAGTTCCGTATGCGTAATTCTTACCTGTACGTTGTCATAATATTGATAAGTAACCGGATCGTCTATATTCGTCACTATCATCCAAAGAAGAACCGCGAATACAATCGAACCGATTTTAAGACCCCAGTTTTGCGTCCACCTATTCTTCATTCTTATTCTTTCCCTTCCACCGCTTCAGTTTTTTCTCTTCCACCGGTTTATTCTGGATGCTGTTCAGACGCTGTTTGATCCCGTCCGCATCCAGATTTCTCTCCATTTCACCCTGATAGGCGATACTGATCCTGCCGGTTTCTTCCGATACGATAACCGTCATGGAATCCGATACTTCGGAGATGCCAATGCCGGCCCGGTGCCTGGTGCCAAGCTCCTTGCTCAGTCCCATATTATCCGAAAGCGGTAAATAACAAGTCGCGGAAACAATCCGGTTGCCGCGGATAATGACCGCTCCATCATGGAGCGGGGTATTATGCTCAAATATATTGATCAATAACTGGCTGGTAACGATCGCGTCGATATCAATGCCCGTGCGTTCGTACTCGTTCAGCGGATTATGCTGTTCTATGACAATCAGGGCGCCGGTTTTTTCCCGCCCCATTTCCAGACAAGCCTTGACAATCTCGCTTACCGTCCGGTCGGAAAATATGCCCGCCTCACCTTTTCCCGATTCAAAGGGAATCAGAGCAGAAATAAAGTTTTTTCTGCCAAACTGCTCCAGCGCTTTCCGCAGTTCCGGCTGCAATATAACGATAAGGGCGGTAACCGCTACCCCGATTACATTCCTCACGATCCACAAAATAGTGTTTAGATTCAATAAAATAGCAAACATAATAAATACGGCGATTACCACGATACCTTTAAGCAGCGACCAAGCCCTGGTATTTTTGATCCATGCCATAACACTGTATGCCAAAAAGGAGATAATCAGTATCTCCACAATATCGGCAAATTTAATAAAACTGGGTATAAAAAATATGGTCTGATCTATAAGAGATTCCAAATATTGCATATATAAATCTCCAATCTACAATATACGACGGATGATTTCAACGATGCTTGCCGCCCTGGCAAGCCGTCATCTGGTTCTTTTCTTGGAAGAATGGATCTTCTTCACTGTCTTGGAAGATGCCGCTAAGGTTATCTTGGGAATCGCCTTTACATAATAATAGTATTCGTCGTCCTCGAACTGAACCGATTCCGACCGGCTATAATCCACATGAAAGACAAAGAATTCCACTATCTTGACAATAGCTACCGAAACCGCCGTGCCGAGTATTGCACCCGGAATCGAAACGGTAGCATCCAATATCAGATCTCCCAGGAGCAGAACCATAATATTAATCAGAGCGCCGCTGACGGTTGCAATGATCCAAGCATGGTCTATCGCCATTCTGCGGATAAGATATACAATGATTACTGTTATCGAAAAGGCCGCTATCGTGACTATCATGGTCTTATTATTAATGATACCGTCGATCACAAAGCGAAATTTGGCGGCCATATCTTCTTCAGCAATGCCTGATATCGCCGTGGCATTATCCGCAATATAGCTGATCACAAAATGCACTGTTACCCCACAGGCAACGGAAACAGCCGATACCGGGGCTCCTATCAGTCCCATCGTCAAAGGCATCACATAGGGGATGCCAAACTGAAAACTTATCGGCGTTAGCAGCACCACCAAGGTATCTTTGGGTGAAAACCGGTAATAAAGGAGGTACATCAGTAAAAAAACAGCCAGCACTACCACTGCGCATTCCAAGGACACTTCATACACATGGAGTACCACAAATGCCGCCGATGCAATAATAATAAAGTTCATCGGCATAAAGGAACACATCAAAGCCACCACCAAGACAATGGCTAGATTATCCAGTCTGGCCATATAACCGATCTTGGAATTGATCATCAGTAGCGTTATCAGTGATATCATCAGTTTTCCCAGCGGCTGTAGATATATTTCATATTTAATGATAAAATTTTGGATATACTGTTTGGCAGCAAGCAAGCTAGTCATATTGTTTTCCTTTATGTTCTTGAAGTCTCATTGCTTTTATCTTCATACATCTGTGAAAGCTTTTTGAGATTCATATAGTAATTCTTCAGGCTTCTTCTGGCCTTGTGATAACGATAGGAATAAATCAGATAGGACAGTACCCCGTAAGCCACTATCACAGCTAGGTAAAGCTGTAAAACATCCTTACCCATCTCAATCATGTCAATGTTATATACTTCTTGCATGATCGTTTCAAAGTGGTAAAAGGCATAGATGCCAGCAACAATCATAAAAGCTATGGTCACAGAGATAATCGATTTCAGTACCTGGAAACCGATATAGTCACCTCTGAAATACTTACCTATCGCTACGTTTTTTTTGCCCGGCCCCTTTTCATAAGATGCCATCTTAGTCATCAATATGACTCTGTCTTCGTTGATCATATTCTGTCTCCATGCCGCACCGGCACTCTTCCTGCAAAGCGATCAGCGGTCCAAAAATCTCATCCGGTCACGCTCCGCTGTCTGTTTTTTCTTTTCCGGCAGCGGCGGAGCCGCTTTTTTATAAGCGCTGCTCAAGTTGTTTGCCATTTCATTTTTACAATTGTCACAGTATACACCCGCACGTATCATCGTTCCGCATTTTTCGCAGGCAACGCGGATCGGTGAATCCTCTGCAAACTGCAGCCGCTCTTCTCTGATCCACTGATGAATCTGATTGACCTCCACTTCACAGTCCTGGGAAACATCATTGATACTTGCCAGCCTATGATCCTGTATGTATTTTTTTACTTCTTGGAATTTTTTTTCTCTTTCTTCTCTGCATAATGGACATATTGCTGGTCCTACCACATGATTAAACAGCCTTCCGCAATATCGGCAATTACGTACATTCATCCTCATACCTCCTGTCCTTATATCCCCTGACCGATTGCTAAAGCAATAAAATAAATCCTGCTGATGCCTGATCTTCTCAATTCTTCTGCCATGGCATCAATGGTACTGCCGGTCGTATAGATATCGTCAACAATTATAATCGTATTTAATTTTACATCATTCTGGTGAATTTTGAAAGCCTTTTTCAAATTATTTTGCCTTTCCTGCCCACTCAGTGCCTTCTGGGGCGTCGTCATACGCTGCCGGCTAATTAGTTTTTCTTCCATTGGTATATTAAGCCCCTGCGAAACCGCCTGAGCTAGGACAGCTGCTTGATTATATCCCCGCGCCTGCTTTCTTTTCCGATGGATCGGTACCGGTATCAGCGCATCTGGCATCAGCCTTTTAATATCCGGGCCCAGATGCCGGCATATTTCCTCCCCGTAAAACTGGGCATACTCCCGGCGGCCCTTGTACTTGAAGCGGTAGATGGAGTCCGCTATACTATGATAGTCATATAGAGCCATCCCCCGGTCATAAATATGATGCTTACTGCCACAGTCATGGCAATATTCTGCATCCTCCGTCCTGAGCATCTTGCCGCACCGCATGCATACCGGCCCGGTTATGTATCTGAGCCGCGGAACGCATGTGCGGCAGACAAGGCCGTCCGCGGCTCTCACAACATCGTCACAGACCGGACACCGCCGCGGAAAAAATAGATTAATGATCCCTTCCAGCTTCTTTATTCCTGTTCCCTCCTAATTCCTGTCCCTTCTATTGCTGCCGACATGTCGATGCCGCCCACTTCCCGGATCCTTTCATGCAGGCTGGTACAGCGACTGTTCTGAGAAATATTCTTTATCATTTCACTTATCGTCTCCCGGCTGCCAAGTATTGTTACGCATTTCCTTGCCCTAGTGACACTTGTATACAGTAAGTTACGGTTGAAAAGCATCCGCGGTCCGGACAGCAACGGCAAGATAACTGCCGGGTATTCGCTGCCCTGCGATTTATGTATCGTAATAGCATAAGCCAGCTCAATCTCTTCCAAGTGGGCAAGCGGATAGGTCACCCGCTTCTGTTCATCAAACTCCACTGTCATGCTGCCAGCCATCTCATTAATTTCCCGGATAATCCCGCTGTCCCCGTTAAATATCCCCAGACCTTTATCAATGGGTATTCCATATTTGCTCAGCACTTCCCATTCCATACCGTAGTTGTTCTTTATCTGCATTACCTTATCGCCGACCCGGTACAGCTGTTCACCTGCCTGATACTCTTTTTTCTTCTCGTCCGGCGGATTCAAGTACTGCTGCAGGATACGGTTTAAGGTCTCCACGCCAAGATAGCCCTTGCGCATGGGGGTAAGAACCTGGATGTCGTAAGGCGAAGCCTCCACATAAGGCGGCAGTTTTTCGCTGATCAATTGGATCATATGCTTATAAACCACCTCGTGATCCTTTCTTTCTAAAAAGAAAAAATCGCGGCTCTTATTATCAAGACTGATTGCTTCCCCTCTGTTTATCCGGTGGGCGTTGACAATAATATCACTTTCCGCGGCCTGACGGAAGATTTTCTTAAGAATCACCGTAGAAAAACATGCGCTGGCAATAATGTCTTTTAAGACCTGCCCCGGCCCGACGCTGGGAAGCTGATCCATGTCGCCGACCAGGATCAGACGGGTACCGATACTGACCGCTTGAAGTAAAGCCAGGAATAAATGGATGTCTACCATGGACATCTCATCAATAATGATGACATCTGCTTCCAAGGGATTATCTTCGTTTCTTTCAAAGCGGGCATTGCCGCTTTCTTCGGAAACGGCTCCGTTTACCTCCAGCAGACGGTGTATTGTTTTTGCTTCATAGCCGGTGGCCTCTGTCATCCGCTTGGCCGCCCGCCCGGTCGGCGCCGCCAAGAGAATATCCTGGCTCTGTTCGGCAAAATACTGGATAATGCTGTTGATAATCGTTGTTTTCCCGGTTCCCGGTCCTCCCGATATAATGACCACGCCGCGCCTAGTGCTTTCGTAAATAGCTTTGATCTGCAGATCATCCGGCTCCATTGCTAGTACTTCGCTTAATTTCTCTATGCCTCCTCGGACACGCGCTTCTTCCTCGGCATTGTTATCCTCGGTAAAATTAAGGTCGCAGAGCAGCTTGGCGCATTTCAGCTCCGCATAATAATATAGGTAAGAGTAGACCCGCTGTTCCTTATCGTGGCGTTTTATTACTAGTTTCTTGTCCATGGCCATATTGTTCAGCTGCGAGGCAATCAATTCTCTGTCTACCGCCAGGATTTCCTCTGCCTTTGCCGCTAATGTGTCAGCCGGAAGATATATATGGCCGTCCGTGGAAGCCTGAAGCAGGGTGTAGAGGATGCCGCTGCGGATCCGGTATTCGGAATCCGTATGGATACCTACCGCCCGGGCAATCTCATCGGCGGTCCGGAATCCTACGCCGGATATGTCCTCGGCAAGCCGGTATGGGTTCTCGTTCATGATCCCGTAGAGGCGCGCGCCATAGGCATTATATATTTTGACAGCAAGCGTGTTGGATATGCCGTAGCGCTGGAGAAAGACAAACGCTTCCCGCATTTCTTTTTTGTCCCGCATCTGCTCGGCTATTTCTCTGGCTATGCGTTCACTGATTCCTTTTATCTCTATTAACCGTTCCGGTTCTTCTTCGATGATCCGGAAGGTGTCGGAACCGAATCTTTTTACTATACGGCGGGCCAGTGCTTCGCCGATGCCTTTGATGGCACCGGAACCGAGGTAGCGTTCCATTCCGTAGGCGTCATCTGGGATGACGGAGCGATAGGTAGAGATTTTTAGCTGGCTTCCGTATACCGGGTGCTCGATGAAGACACCTTCAGCTTCGATGTTTTCGCCTTCGTCGATACCCTTCAGCGTGCCGGTACAGGTGATTTCTTCGCCGTCTGCCACCAAAACCAAGACGGTATAGCCGTTATCCGGATTCTGATATATTATATGATCTACAAAGCCTCTTGCTGTATCCATTTCCTGTCTCCATGTTACTGGGGCTGATTGTGCTCCGAATCTTACGCTGATTCTATCCTTCTTTGTATTATAACGCTGAATCAGAGCATGTCAATAAAATCGAATGAAATTATTCGATTATATTGACATTAATAAATAAATTAATTTAAAGTGCGGGTATATCGCATATCAGAATACTATTTACAGATTTTTTTATTGGTATAATAAATTAACTCTATAAGTTATAATTTCTCTTCATTTGTTCAAATAACTGCTGCGCTAGGCCAAGGCCTTGTGTTTCTGTGGCACTGGAGGTAAGGCTCTGTAAGGTTGTGTCCTTAAAGTAATCCACTAACTGGGAACCAGATGAGTTTTCTGAATCACTGAGAGCATCGACCGACTTCTGCATTTCCTTAAAAACCATTTCCAGAAAGTAGGCTTCAAATTCCTTACATGCATCAAGGAGCTGCTCTTCTGAGGCATTGGCATAATCAGTGTTATTTAGAGATTCTTTTAACTTGGTGGCAGTGCCGCTTTCTTTGGTCGCATATTCATTATAGTTGGAATTAATTCCGCTGATATCCATTGGCTACCCCCTAGCTTTGTTTATTGGGTTCTCTGTTTGAGTGATGTCTTATCTTTTAAGATTATTGGCTGTCTGCATCATTTCATCTGTGGTGGTGATGGCCTTAGAGTTCATCTCATAGGCACGTTGGGCGACGATGAGGTTGACCATCTCATCGGCTACCATGACGTTGGAGCCTTCCAGATAATATTGATTGACCTTGCTTAATTCTAGGCCTTGTTCAGTCGCTTCGTTAAGAGGGGCGCCACTGGCTGCGGTCGGTGACCATACGCTGTTTCCTCTTCTTTCTAAGCCGCCGGCATTGTCAAACTGCCATAGACCGATGGTCATCCCCAAGTAGGCATCATTGCCTGTGTCATCGGGATAGTTAAGAGCTCCGGTGCTGTCAATGGATACTAAGTTAGCTCTGATGTTATCGGGTAGTTCTATCGGCTGGCCTTCTGTATCCAATACCGGGGAACCGTCACTGGCTGTTAGACCGATGCCGCCTTGCGTAATTGCCCACACGAAATCACCGTTTCTGGTATAGTAAGTCTCTCCGTCGGCACCACGGACAGCAAAAAATCCTTTTCCTTCAATAGCGACGGCTGAATCGCTGCTGGATGCCAGCATAGGACCCTGCGAAAAGAGGTTGTTGATGGATGATGACCGCACACCCAAGCCTACCTGTGAACTGGTCGGCTTGGGATTGCCGTTGGCAGTTGTCGTCGGTGTCTGTAATGTCTGATAGAGAAGTGATTTAAACTGGGCTACCTGGCTTTTGTATCCGACTGTATTGACGTTGGCTAGGTTATTGGCAATGGTATCCACGTTTACTTGCTGGGCATTCATACCGGTAGCTGCGCTCCATAAGCTCCTTACCATGTCTTTTCCTCCTTGTTATGTGTAAAGCTTGTTATGTGTAAATCTTACTATATACAAAAATTGTTATATTCTGCCTAATTGGTTAGCGGCTATTTCTAAGGTACCGTCTATGGTAGTAATGACTTTCTGGTTACTATCATAAGCACGGTTTACGCTAATCATATTGACCATTTCAGTTACCACCGATATGTTGGAGGTTTCCAAGAATCCCGCATATACTTCGGCAGCGGGGGCGACTTCCACGGCTCCTTCAATGGGTTGATAGTAATTTTCACCAAAATGTTCGAGGTAATTATAGTCTTCAAAATCGGTGACTTGGATCTGATTCACTACGATACCGTCCTGGATGATCTGGCCATAAACATTGATCTGTGTGTCGGAGGACTCCGGATTCAGTTCAACGTGCTCGCCGTTAGTATTCAGGACATAGTCACCGTCCTGGGTTACTAACTCGCCGTTAGAATTGACGGTAAAATTACCGTCACGGGTATATTTTACTGATGTCTCTCCGGCTTTATTGGTATATTCTATAGCAAAAAAACCGGCATCTGTCAGGGCCATGTCGTAGGTGTTGCCCGTAGATTTGAGCGGACCCTGAGAAAAGTCAGTGTAGCCTTCGCCGATCTTGACTCCCGGATTATTGACACCGATATATCGAGCCAGTCTTGCGCCTTCCGAATAGTCCTTGATTTTATAAGCCAGCGCGTCTTTAAAGGATTGGCTGGTCGCGCCTTCCTTCTTATATCCATTGGTGTTGACATTGGCAAGGTTGTTTGTCAATACATCCATTCTGTTTTGTTGATTGATCATGCCCGTGTAGGCCGCATATAAACCTTTTACCATGCTGATAACCTCCTAATTCGCGAAGAACCAGAGCTTGCTCGTTTTTTTATGTTAGTTTTCCCGGTATCCTGCTAAGAACTCGACATATTTTCCGGTTCCTACCGCTACCGCCGTCATGGGATCTTCCGCTGTCATGGTGTTGATACCGGTCTTTTCAGATATTAGTTCTTCCAGCCCGCGGAGCAGGCTTCCTCCGCCGGTAAGGACGATGCCGCGGTCAGCGATATCGGCCGCCAGTTCCGGAGGGGTTTTTTCCAGTACGCTGTGGATCGTTTCGATGATCTGCATAGTGGTTTCTTTTAGGGCTTCTTCGGTTTCTTCTGATGAAACCTTTACGGTTTTGGGAAGTCCGGTCACCAGATTCCTTCCTCTGACATCCATATAGTCCACTTCAATGCGTTTAAAGGCCGATCCGATTCTGATCTTAATGTCTTCTGCCGTTCTTTCTCCGATGAGCAGGTTATGTTTTTTACGCATATAACGTACTAAGGCATCGTCAAAATCGTCGCCGGCTATCTTGATGGATGCGCTTACTACCGTGCCTCCCAAGGAAATGACCGCTATGTCGGAGGTTCCGCCGCCAATATCTACGATCATGTTGCCACAGGGTTTGGCTATATCAATACCGGCACCGATTGCCGCAGCTATCGGTTCTTCAATAATGGAAACCTCTCTGGCACCGGCCTGCATAGTGGCATCTTCAACCGCCTTTTTCTCCACTTCGGTTACGCCGCTGGGAACACAGACTGCAATACGGGGCTTACGAAAACTTTTTCTTCCCAGTGCTTTTTGAATAAAGTACTTCATCATTTTTTCCGTCACTTCATAATTAGAAATGACACCTTGCCGGAGAGGCCTTACTGCGATGATATTACCGGGTGTCCTGCCAAGCATCAGCCGGGCATCCTCGCCGATTGCTTTGATTTTATCGGTATCCCTGTCAAAAGCCACTACGGAAGGTTCTTTTAAGACAACTCCTCTTCCTCTGATGTAAACCAGAATACTGGCTGTTCCCAAGTCAATTCCTATGTCTGTGTACTGCATTTTACGCCCCTTTCTAATAATATATAATGATACAGTTCGGTCATGGTGATTTTGTAGCCGAACTGTAATTGTCATTCAAACACACAAAATCATTATAACCTATAAAAGGGGTTTTTCAAAGCACTTTCACAAAAAATTAATATATTACCAATTTACTTAAATTATAGAAATTTTAACAGTTTTATCTAAATATTTGGAAAAAGCAAAGACACAAATTAGATCGCATCCTTGCTTTACTAGTAGTTATATCGGCAGTCGAGAATCAATACTTTATAGTATTACTTATTTTTTTTGAGAATTTTCTGGATATACTGTCCTGTGTATGAATGGCGGCAGGCAGCGATTTCTTCCGGGGTTCCCTGCGCCAATACTGTTCCGCCTTTATCACCGCCTTCCGGACCCATATCAATGATATAGTCGGCAGTCTTAATAACATCCAGATTATGCTCAATTACCACTACGGTGTTGCCGCCGACAGTCAACTGATGCAGGATCTCCACCAGCTTATGGACATCGGCAAAATGAAGGCCGGTCGTTGGCTCATCGAGAATATAGATCGTCTTGCCGGTGCTCCGCCGGCTTAGTTCGGTAGCGAGCTTAACTCTCTGGGCTTCGCCGCCTGACAGGGTCGTGGCCGGCTGTCCTAATTTTACATAAGAGAGTCCTACATCGTATAATGTTGCTATCTTCCTTTTGATGGAGGGCACGTTTTCAAAGAAAGTGTTAGCCTCTTCCACTGTCATATCTAGGATGTCATGGATATTTTTTCCTTTATATCTGACATCAAGGGTCTCGCGGTTATATCGCTTGCCGCCGCATACTTCACAGGGAACATAGACATCCGGCAGGAAATGCATCTCAATTTTAATGATGCCGTCTCCGCTACAGGCTTCACATCTTCCGCCTTTGACATTAAAACTGAAGCGGCCTTTTTTATATCCCTTGGCTTTGGCATCGGGGGTCGCGGCAAACAGATCCCTGATCTGATCGAACACGCCCGTATAAGTGGCCGGGTTGGAGCGGGGTGTCCTGCCGATCGGAGACTGATCGATAGCAATAACCTTATCAAGCTGCCCGATTCCTTTGATATCCTGATGCCTCCCGGCAATCGTCCTAGCCCGGTTCAGTTCTTTGGCTAGACGTTTATAGAGGATTTCATTGACCAATGAGCTTTTTCCCGAACCGGACACGCCGGTAACACAGGTCATGATGCCAAGCGGGACGGCTACATTGACATTTTTCAGGTTGTTTTCCGCACCGCCGGTTATCTGAAGAAAGCCGGTCGGACGCCGGCGTTTTCCAGGCACCGGAATCGCCAGTTCACCACATAGATACTGGCCCGTGATTGATTCCTTTATCGACATGATTTCGGCTGCCGTTCCGGCCGCAACTACTTCACCGCCGTGCGAGCCCGCTCCTGGGCCGATGTCCACGATATAATCAGCAGCCAGCATCGTTTCCTCATCATGTTCCACCACTAGGAGGGTATTGCCTAGATCCCGCAGATTTTTTAACGTATGCAGCAGCTTGTCATTATCTCGCTGATGCAATCCGATACTGGGCTCGTCTAAGATATAGCATACTCCTACCAGTCCGGAACCGATCTGGGTTGCAAGACGGATCCGCTGCGCCTCCCCGCCGGACAAAGATGCCGTTCCTCTGGCAAGTGTCAGGTAATCTAGGCCGACGTCAATGAGAAAGCCGACCCTGGCGCGGATTTCTTTCAGAACCTGCTTGCCGATCAGTTTCTGCTGTTCCGTGAGAATCATCGCTCCGATAAATTCATGGAGGGAACCAATTGACATCGAAGTTACTTCATATATATTCTTATCACTGACGGTTACAGCCAAAGATTCTTTCTTCAGGCGCATGCCGCCACATTCATTACAGGGAGTGATATGCATGAAGGTCTCATACTCCTGCTTGATGCCTTCTGAAGCCGTTTCACGGTAACGCCGTTCAACATTGCGGACAAGTCCTTCAAAAGCAACCGGATAGATCCCTTCGCCCCGTTGCCCCTTATAATGAACCGTCACTTCCCGGCCACCGGTTCCGTTTATCAGAACATGCTTTACTTGTTCGCTTAGCTCCTCAAATGGAGTATCCAGATCAAAATCATATGCTTTAGCCAGTGCCCTCAGGATGGCATTGGTAAAACTGCCGGCATCATTGCTGGACTGCCAGCCGATCATAATGATGGCACCTTCATTGATGCTCAGGCGCTGGTTGGGTATCATCAGATCCACGCTGAACTCCATCTTGTAGCCTAGGCCGGCACAGATCGGACAGGCTCCAAAAGGATTATTGAAGGAAAAGCTGCGGGGTTCAATCTCACTGACACTGACACCGCAGTCAGGGCAGGCAAAACTCTGACTGAAATTCATCGGCTCCCCGTCCACCACGTCTACTATCATCAAACCTTCCGCAAGCTCCATCACGCTTTCAATGGAATCGGTAAGACGTTTCTCAATGCCTGCCTTTACCACTAAGCGGTCAACAATGACCTCGATGCTATGCTTGATATTCTTGTCCAGCTTGATTTCTTCCGAAAGCTCATAGAGATTACCGTCTACCCGCACCCGGACATAGCCGCTGCGTTTGGCTCGTTCAAATATTTTACTATGCTCACCCTTACGTCCTCTTACTACTGGTGCCAGAAGCTGGAGCCTAGTGCCTTCCGGTAGTTCCATGATCTGATCCACCATCTGGTCAATCGTCTGTCTTTTGATCTCCTTGCCGCATTGTGTACAGTGCGGAATCCCTATTCTGGCATACAGCAGGCGGAAATAGTCGTAGATTTCGGTGACCGTTCCTACGGTAGAGCGGGGGTTACGGTTGGTGGACTTCTGATCGATTGATATCGCTGGGGAAAGCCCCTCTATCTTCTCCACATCCGGCTTTTCCATCTGCCCTAAAAACTGCCTTGCATAAGAAGACAGCGATTCCATATAGCGCCTCTGTCCTTCTGCATATATCGTATCAAATGCCAAAGAAGACTTCCCGGATCCGGATAATCCCGTCAAAACCACCATCTCATTCCTAGGGATATCTATATTCAGATTTTTCAGATTATGCTCGTTAGCTCCCCTAATCTTAATAAATTCTTTTCTGGGTAGCATCTTCTTCACTTCTTCCATGGTGCCGGTTTCCTCCTAGGTCTTCTGTCTTTATCAAATTGATCTGCCTACTCAAGCTGCTTAAGCTGCTTCTTCAGTTCCGTCATCTTATCCCGCAGTTCGGCGGCAGCTTCAAAATTAAGTTCGGCAGCGGCCTGACGCATTTTTTTCTGCACCTGTCCGATCAGCTTTTCTAACTCAGCACGGTCCATAGACTCAGGATCCTTCTCAAACTTCATTTCTTCCTTGGCTATTTCCCGTGAAATCGTAATCAGGTCGCGCACTGCTTTTCGGATCGTCTGTGGCGTGATCCCATGCTCTTCATTATACTTCTGCTGGATGGCCCGGCGCCGTTCTGTCTCATCAATCGCCTGCCGCATTGAATCGGTTACCTTGTCCGCGTACATGATTACATGACCTTCAGAGTTCCTGGCCGCCCGTCCGACCGTCTGAATCAGCGAAGTCCCGGAACGCAGGAAGCCCTCCTTATCCGCATCCAATACCGCTACCAAGGAAATCTCCGGAATATCCAGACCTTCCCGCAACAGATTGATGCCCACCAGCACATCAAAAACATCCAGACGCATGTCCCGGATAATCTCCGCTCTTTCCAGCGTGTCAATATCGGAATGTAGATACTTTACCCTTATTCCCACTTCCCGCATATAGTCAGTGAGGTCCTCCGCCATCCGCTTGGTCAGCGTCGTAATCATCACTTTATTCTTGCCCGCTACTTCTTTATTGATCTCGGCAATCAGATCATCTATCTGCCCCGCAACCGGCCGGACAAAAATCTGCGGATCCAGCAAGCCGGTAGGCCGGATAATCTGTTCGACCCGCAAAAGCTCATGATTCTCTTCATATACGGAAGGTGTTGCCGACACAAACAGCAGCTGATTTATCTTATCCTCAAACTCATGGAACGCCAGCGGGCGGTTATCCTTCGCCGAAGGCAGACGAAAACCGTAATCGACCAGTGTCGCCTTGCGCGACTGGTCCCCGGCATGCATCCCCCTGACCTGTGGCACGGTAATATGGGATTCATCGACAATAATCAAATAATCGTCAGGGAAGAAGTCCATCAGCGTATATGGCGTTTCCCCCTCCTCGAGTCCATTGAGATGCCGGGAATAATTCTCGATCCCTGAGCAAAAACCGGTTTCGCGCAGCATCTCGACATCGAAGTTCGTCCGTTCCGATATTCTCTGTGCTTCCAACAGTTTGTCCTCGCCTTTAAAAAAGCGGATCCGTTCCTCCAGCTCTTCCTCGATCTTACGTAAAGCCGGTTCCATAGATGCAGTGTCAATTACATAATGGGAGGCTGGGAAAACAAAAATAAATTCCAGAATGCGTTTGACCATTCCGGTCAACACTTCAATTTCCGAGATCCGTTCAATCTCATCTCCAAAAAACTCTATCCGTACCGCCGTATCACTGGCCGCCGCCAGAAAGACCTCCACCACATCCCCGTGCACCCGGAAAGTCCCCCGGTGAAAATCCATCTCATTACGTATATACTGGATCTCCACCAGCTTACGGACCACCTCGTCCCGGTCCTTCACCATCCCTGGCCGTAGCGACAATGTCATATCTTTATAATATTCCGGACTCCCCACTCCATAGATACAGGAAACGCTGGCGACCACGATCACATCCCGACGCTCGGTCAGTGAAGCCGTCGCCGAATGTCTGAGTTTGTCTATCTCTTCATTAATAGAAGAATCCTTGGCTATATAAGTGTCCGAAGACGGCACATAGGCCTCCGGCTGATAATAATCATAATAGGAAACAAAATACTCCACCGCATTGTCCGGAAACATCTCCTTAAACTCTCCGTAAAGCTGCCCCGCCAGCGTCTTATTATGCGCAATGATCAAAGTCGGCACCTGCAACGCCTGGATAATATTAGCCATCGTAAAAGTCTTCCCCGAACCGGTGACCCCTAACAGCGTCTGGAATTGATTCCCTTTGCGAAATCCGTTCACCAGTGCCTCAATCGCCTCCGGCTGATCTCCCGTCGGCTGAAAAGGAGCTTTCAGTTCAAACTGTTTCATGGCTGCACCTCCGTTCGCTCTGATCATAATAGAATATCTCTCCAGCTCATTTTTAAGATTATATCATAGGTAAATAAAAAAGTACAGACAAATATAGAACAATTGTTCCCCCCTGTCTGTACTGGTATTGGAGCTTCAGGTGACACGTCTTCTAATCTACATCTACATCTTCTCCTTCAGCACCTCAATCGCCTTCTCCAGCTGATTGTCAACCCCCTCATCATAAAGCGCATCCCGGTCCAGCTCTATCTCAACATCCGGTATCACCCCGACCCCGCCAAGGCTCCTTCCCAGCGGCGTAAAATAAGAGCTAACCGTCAGCTTCACTGCCGTCCCGTCCGAAATATTAATGATCTTCTGTACCACTCCTTTGCCATAGGTAGCCGTACCTATCACTGTTCCTTTCTGATAATCCTGAATAGCCCCCGCCATAATCTCCGACGCGCTGGCCGAATATTCGTTCACTAAGACCACCAGCGGGATCTGCAGTTCCTGTTTGCCGTCACAGCTGTATTCCTCACGCACTCCATTCCTGTCTTCCGTATATACGATCAGACCCTTAGGTAAGATCTTCCGGGCAATCTCGGTCAGTGAAGTAATGTTCCCGCCCGGATTGCTGCGCAGATCCAAAATCATTCCTTTAATATCATTTTCCTTCAGGACGGCCATCGCTTCAGCGTACTGGTCAATGGTGATATCATCAAACTCCGTTATCTGCACATAGCCGATTCCATCCTCGATGATGCTGTGATTGACCGTGGATTGCTCTAATACCGCCTTGCGAAGCAGGTCCAACTCTAAGAAATCAATCTCGCCTTCACGGTAAACCGTAAGATGTACCGGTGTATTTTCCTCTCCTCTGACTAAGGCTACCACTTCTGTAATGGAATAATTCTGGACATCCACATCATCAACCTTAACAATATGGTCACCTTCCCGTAAGCCCGCTTCTTCTGCCGGGCTTCCCGCCATAATCCCACTGATATATGTCATTTCCATTTCTTCATCATAGCCGATATAGGCACCGATCCCGTAACTAACCCCTTCGATACTGGCATGGGCCTGAATAAGCTCATCAGCAGAATAATACTCGGAATATGGATCATCCAAAGCGGCAACCAGTCCCTTAAACAGCCCGGTTTCCAGCTGCTCCCTAGAAACATCTGTTTTATAAAAGTTTTCGTCGATAATCTCCTCGATTGCCGTCATTTTCTCAAATGTCGATGAGTTGACAATACTGGCTCCCTCCTCTGTTAAGGCTCCCCTTTGTCCGCTCCTGTTTAATAAATCCGTGTTTATATATTCAAGTAATATCCTACCAAATACCACGATGCTTACTACGAATAGGCAGGTGGACGCTCCAAACAGAAATCCCGTCAAAAAGCCTTTAGTTATTTTGGTCTTATTTTCATTTTCCAATTTATTTTCTCCATTCATACTTGCCAGTTAAACGGTATGTTGGCAACACTAATTTCACCTCAGATAATTCCAAGGATTGACGTATTTTCCTCCGACACGGACGCTAAAATGCAGATGGTTGCCGGTCGAGCGTCCGGTAGAGCCGATAGCCGCGATCCTCTGTCCCTTGGTAACCTCGGCTCCCTCGGCTACATACATGGCTGATGCATGCATGTATATAGTATAGACACTGTCGCCGTGGTCAATCATAATATAATTTCCCATGCTGCCATTATAACTTGCCGCGACTACTTTTCCATCATAAGCCGCTAAAATATCCGACCCTCCCGGTGCCGCCATATCAATCCCGTTATGAAACTGCGGTACGTTTAAAATGGGATGTATCCTGTCCCCATATTCGTCCGATATCCTTCTATAAGCAGGGGCTGGCCAGGCAAACATACCGCCGTTATATCTGCGTCCCTGCTCGGCGGCCAGTCTGGCCCGTTCTTCGGCAACCGCTTTTTCCAGAGCTGCTATCGTGTCATTCTGCATCCGGATATCGGCTTCAAACTCCGCGATGGCTTGCTCTTTTTGGGATATATCTCCCATCACTGCAGCAATCTGAATCTCTTTTTCCGATATCAGCTCATTGACTGCTGCCTGCTCCACCTCTACAGCCACTTTAGCTTCATCCAGCAGTGCCTTTTCTTCCTCTAGGGCTTCCTTGCTTAAGGCCACAAATTCTGAGTGTAAGATGTATTCCTGAAGTTTATTTCTGTCATATTGAGAAAGCATCTCAATATAATCTGCCGTATTCAGCATATCCCCTAGTCCTTCCGAACCAAAGATCATCTCCAGATAATAAGTTCCTCCCTGCTCATACATGAACTTTATCCGGATTTTCATCGCCTCATACTGAGCGGTCTGCACGGCAATGGCTTCTTCCAGTTCCGCGCTTTTATCTGCTATTTCTGTTTCCTTGTCGGTGATCATCTGATTCAGATCGGCAATCTTCGTTTCTAACGCTGCCAGACTGGCATCCAGTTCTTCTATGTAGAGTGACAGATCTGCTTTAGACTTTTCTAGGCTGGCTTTGATGTCCTTGACACTGGTCAGATTATTCTGAAGCTCATCCTTGGCTTTCTTGGCATCGGCAATTTCCTGTTCTTTAGCTTTGATGCTGGCATTGGTGAGCGTATTAGCATAGGATACTTCTATATTACCGTTCCAGCAGAAAGCGAAGGAAAGCACCATAAATATGCAGAAATATATTTTACATCGTCTCATTCTGATTGACTCCCATACCGGCTTGCCTAAAAATATATAATGCAAACCGGTGCCGATCATACCCGTAAATGTTTTCTAACTGTCGTAATACTTCCCAGAAACCCGATACCCGCGCCCATGGCAATCGAAACCGGCACCAATGTCCGGAATAATTCTTCCACCGGCAAAAAGGCCAGCAACTGGGAGAGCGTAGCAAAATTGCCGACAATATATTCAATGACCCGGTTATAGAGCATATAAACCAGTATCAAAGGAATCGCCGATCCGACGATGCCGATCAGTATTCCTTCAATTACGAAGGGGGACCGCACAAAAAAATCCGTCGCCCCGATATATTTCATGATATTGATTTCTTCCTTACGGACTGAGATGCCGATGGCCACGGTATTGCTGATCAAAAATATCGATACCGCGAACAGGATGCCGATAATGCCGGCCGTCGCATAGGCAATCAGGGCATTGACGCCACTCAGCGTAGCAGCCGCCAGTTCGGAACGGTTTACCTTACGGATCTCTTGCATAGATTCCAAATAAGTGACCAAGGCCGGCTGCATCGACACATCACTAAGATATATCTGGTAATTCGCCGAATCAATTAAGGGGTTTTCCGAATAGCCGTCTGCATATTCACCCAGATATTCATCCCGGAATCCTTCCCAAGCCTCATCCGCGGAAACAAACTCTACTTTGGATACTTCCACCCGCTTGGAAATCTGATCGCCGATCTCCTGCATGCGAGCCTCGCTGGTGCCTTGCTGAAAAAATATTGTAACAGAAACCCCTTCCTGTGCACTTCTAACAATGTTCTGGAAGTTAAAAAGAACCGCATAAAAAATACCGAATAGGAACAGACAGGCGCCGATGGTAGCTATAGATGCCAAGGAAAACAATTTGTTTCTGGCGATATTCCTGATGCCCTGTCGTATGGTGTAAAAAAAAGTGTTAATCCTCATCTGCGTAACCACCTTTTTCCTCGTCACTTACGATGACGCCCCTTTTCATCGTAACGACTCTTTTCTGCATGGCATTTACGATTTCCCGGTTGTGTGTGACGATAATGACTGTGGTGCCGTTCTCATTAATCTGCTCCAGCAGTTTCATGATCTCCCAAGAATTCTTCGGATCAAGATTGCCGGTAGGCTCATCAGCCAGCAGGATACCAGGGCGGTTCACCAGAGCCCTTGCCAAGGCGACCCTTTGCTGTTCTCCTCCTGATAGCTGACGCGGCTTGGCTTTGTACTTTCCCGCCAGGCCTACGGTCGCCAGGATGCTTGGGACATTCCTTTTTATGTCTTTATTGGAAACCTGAATGACACGCTGGGCAAACGCGACATTGTCATAGACGGTCAGTTCTTTTAACAAACGGAAATCCTGGAATACGATTCCGATATTTCTCCTAAACTTGGGTATCTTCCTGTGACGTAACCTAGCAAGGTCATATCCCATGACGTTAATATATCCCGACGTCGGCACCAGCTCACGTAAAAGCAGTTTGATCAGGGTGGATTTCCCCGAGCCGCTGTCGCCCACGACAAAAACAAACTCACCTCTCTTGATATGCAGATTCACGCCATTCAAAGCGGGCGCACCGGTCGCATATGCCTTACTGACATTCTCCAGGGTGATGATAACTTCATTGCCCATCAACTGCTTTTTCCTGCTGTGCCTTCTGCTTTCTCTTCTCTCCAAAGTATTTCACCACCATTCTAATATTCAAAGCTTTCCATATTATATTTAACGACCATCAGGGCAATCCGGAAGGTAATCGCATCCTCAAAAATTCGCAGATCCAGACTGGTACTCTTCTGAAGCTTATCTAGGCGGTAAACCAGGGTGTTCCTATGAATAAATAACTGTCTGGAGGTCTCGGAGACATTCAGGCTGTTTTCAAAGAACTTGGCAATCGTGATCAAGGTCTCCTCATCGAAATCATCAGGGCTTTTCCCGCCAAATATTTCTTTGATAAAGATTTTGCATAAGGGCATGGGAAGCTGATAAATCAGCCGGCCTATGCCAAGCTGGTTGTAGGCGATTATGCTGCGCTCATCAAAGAAGATCTTGCCGACATCCAAAGCCATCTTGGCCTCCTTGTAAGAACGGCTGACTTCCTTTATCTCTTTAACAACTGTGCCATAGGAAATATGGACGCCCGACAAGCCCTCTTTCAGCAGAAAGCTTTCAACAGAAACGGCACATTTTTCAATGTCCTTACTGCCATCACCTTCCGACAGGTCTTTGACGATGATTACATTGTTTTCATCGACTGCCGTAACGAAATCCTTGGTGTTATTGCCAAAAAGTGTCCTGAGCATCTCCAAGGTGTTATTCTCCCGGCTGCCTTCTGTTTCTACCAGCAGGACTACCCTTTTCACCTCGGTCTGGACATGAAGCTTCTTGGCACGGCTGTATATATCAATAAGCAACAGGTTATCCAGTAAGAGATTCTTTATAAAATTATCTTTATCAAAACGTTCTTTATAGGCAACCATCAGATTCTGAATCTGATATGCCACCATCTTTCCTATGGTATATACACTTTCTCCGGTTCCTCCCACGATCAGGATGTATTCCAGCTGCAGATCATCAAATATCTTAAAATACTGATATCCCTTGATTTCCTGTGCATCTGCCATAGAATTGGCAAATTCTACCGCTTCGCCGGCACATTGTGACATGGCGGCACCTGTTGATGCCGCCTCTTTTCCCTCGGTATCCATAACACAGAGATCCACTCTGGCAATTGCCTTCAATCCTTCTATGGTATTCTGCAAAATCTGATTGGAAATCATTGATTCACGCTCCTTATGTCATATGTATAAGGGCACTGAGGAATAATTACGCCCAGCTTTTATTTTAATACAATTGTACATAAAAATCTACCTGAAAAATCGAAAATTTAAAGTTTTTTTGTGAATTATGACCAAAAGTAAAAAAGAATAAAGGGAAAACTTGCTTTTTAATATCCTTCTGGACTATACTGATAGTATGAAAATATAATTTAAAGGCGCACAATGCCAAGATAATACAAGGAGGTGTTTATGGATATTCCCGGTCTGTCAATGGACATGGCACAAATTGATTTAAGCACCAAAGTCGGTACCGCAGTTCTCAGCAAGGTCATGGATAGTGCTGAAGTATCCGGAGATGCTCTGGTCGGAATGATGAACAATTCCATGGAACTATCGGTAAACCCTAATATCGGTTCTAATATTGATATATCAGTCTGATGGCTGATATATCTTTTATTAAGCACTAATTAAACACCTTTCTGATGCTTTTTTCTGTGATTTCAATCTTGCCTTCTTTCAATAAATGTCCTACGGCACGCTTAAATTCACTTTTACTCATCTTTATTTCCTCACGGATCAGTTCCGGTGAAGCTTTATCATTAAATGGCAGTATGCCCTGATAAGCATCTATTATCCTCATGATGGCCACTGCATCGGTTTCAATCTGCAGATAGGCCTTTTGACGGTTACTGAGATCCAGTTTGCCGTCCGGCTTTACGGCAGTTACCCTAACTTCAATTACATCTCCCGTCTTTAGTTCCCCGTACATTTCTTTGGCCGGGATGAGGCCGGAATAACGGTTGTCTACAGCAATAAAAGCACCGAAATTGTCGCTGATTTCATAAATCTCTCCGGTGACCATGTCATCCCGCCGATAAGGACTGTCTGTTTCAAGATAGGGGTATATCTTCATGGTAGCACAAAGACGGCTGCTTTTATCAATATAAAGCGCGACATTTACTTCTTCGCCTTCTTGTACCTTCCTAGTCTGCTCCTTGAACGGCAATAGCAGATCTTTTTCCAGACCCCAATCAAGAAAGGCACCTATCTTTCCCACTTGAACCACCGGAAGCCGCGCCACCTTGCCCAGAGTAAGCGCCGGATCCTTGGTCGTGGCTATCAGCCGGTCACTGGAATCCCGATAAACAAAGACCTTCATCAGATCATCTAACCGGATTCCCCACGGTTTCTGTTTGACAGGCAGCAAAACCTTTTCGTCGGGGTCAGTGGCATCCTCCGGTGCGAGATAGATCCCAAATTCTACTTCTTTTACTACTTTTAATGTCTGCTTTTCACCTAATCGAATCATCAGCTGCTTTCCTCATCAATTCTACATTACAATAAGGGTTTCCAGAACCATCCTGCAGGGAAATAGTCAATCTGTCGCTGCCGTCTTCCATCATCACCGGGTATATCGTATCTCCCATCACCGCCGATTTACGGTATTCCGCCCGGAGCTGTCTGATAACCGGGTCTTCACCCGGTTCCCCTGAGCTTTTCTCATACAGCAGAAAACTTTCTTTCGCCATGCCGATATACCTGCCGTTATTTACATGGTTATTCGTATCAAGATGATGTGGCCTTACGGGAATCGGCGCAAGACCGGTTCCGGTTCCGGTAAGCTCTATCTTTCTGGCGGCATATTCCATCGGCAGTTTTTCCGCCAGCCGGTATCCGCTGATCATTTCCTGGGATGGCTTCGCCGGGATGCCTTTTTCCGTGTCCAGCAACGTCCAGATGGAATTGGCACAGGCCAGCTGCTCTCCCGCTTCCGTCTGTAAAAGGAAATTACGGTATCCTAAAAATCCCCGGAAATCATAAGGTGCCGTTCCCACAACAATCTTTTCACACAAATCCGGATAACGATCTATGACGATCTGCCATGCCGACAGTACCCAGCCCCGTTTACATTCCGTAAGATAAGTAAAGCCGAGGCCGATATCCTCCGAGTGAAAAGTGGAACAGTCCTGAAAATAATTCAGTAACGCTTCTAGTGACAGTTTCCCGTTCTTATCGATTTCGCTGTATCTGACTCTGCTCTTAAATGTATACATGATTTCCCCCTTATCCGCCGGATGCTGTTCCTCCTCTTCGGCGGCGCCATACCGCAAGCTTCGGCTATGTATGATATCAATATAACCTTATAGATTACCCCTGTGGCATAATCCACAGGGGTAATCTTAGCTGGGCTACAAGGATTCGAACCTTGAGATGACGGAGTCAGAGTCCGTTGCCTTACCGTTTGGCGATAGCCCATTACATTTTGTAATTATATCGGATGGATTCACATTGATTTTGCAAGTACTTTTTGCAATGAATTTGTGATGAATTTAGGTCATTTACTTGGTTCGTTTACCGCCACCACGGATAACAATATTGAGGATTTTGGCATATAATAAGGTAAAATTACTGAAAGATAAGTATATGAACACTTGTCAATGTGTCTCGTCATGTCATAACGGACTGGACAGTCTGTACCGCCGTGCCTTGGAAGAAGGCGGAAATCTCATCGTATATGCCGGTGGCGATACCCCGACTCAACAGGATTATATCAGACAGGCATTTGAAGCTCAATTTCCTGGTATTGTGGCGAATATTATTGTTGATTTAAGTAAGTATCATAGCCCACGTATCGACAACCAGCTGGCACGCGGGGCATTACTGGCGGATGTCGCGCATCTGCAGACTAGTCAGGATTTTGACCGCTGGAAAAATGAAGGCCGTCTGCTTTGTTATAAGCCCTTGGGATGGGAAATGGTGTATCCGGAATATAAAGATCCTGCCGGATATTATACAGCGCTGAATATTATAGCTTTTAGCAACATTGTTAACAACCTCATGGTTTCGGAAAATCAGGTGCCCCGGGATGCTGTTGATTATCTGGCTCCGCAGCTAAAAGGACAGCTGGTTTTTACTTACCCCAATGATGATGATGCGGTCTTATTTCAATTTAAAATGCTTGTAGATAACTGCGGCTGGGATTATATCGACCGGCTGATTACGCAGCGGCCACAATGGGTAAGGGGAACGGAAGCCGCTTATCAGATGGTAGTCGATCAACAGAAAGCCGCCACCTTTACGGCTGCCGCCCCGCTGGTGTCGCCGCCGACTAGCCCGGTCCGATTCCTGCTGCCTGAACATGACTGCTTCCTTTCCTGGCCACAGCGTGCCGCTATCTTTAAGGCGGCTAGGCACCCCGCCGCGGCCATGCTTTATCTGAGCTGGTGGCTTTCTCTGCCGGTACAGGAAAATATATGGGGACAATGGCCGGTACGCAGGGACGCCCGTCCGCCCGGCGGTTATCAGTCAATATTCCGGTATAATACCGACCCCCTAGCCTTTGTTCGGTTCATGCGCGACCGGGCAGCGGCAGAACGCTTCCGCGGTCAGATTGAACAATATGTCGGACCCGTGGTCGGACCATCGCCAACTCAATTTAATTCTTGCCGATAATACTTTACGGTTCGCTGTCCTCCGTTGAATGGCAGCTAACTTAATTATTATTTCTCTCCGGCAAGATATCCTTGACATAACCGGCATATGCCTGCTCCCAAGCATCGCGGTCGCCCGGTTCATAGACCAGCGGTGTTTCCGAAGCGGCAACCACCTGTCTGGCCTGCTTAAGATCGGCAATCGCTCCGCCGGCCATCAGCTGAATCACCATATTGCCGTACACCGTCGCTTCTGCTGGTCCCGCGACCACGCGCGTTCCACAGGCATGTGCGGTAAAGCGGCACAAAAGCTCACTTTTGACGCCGCCGCCGACCACATGGATTGCCTCATATTCTTTGCCGGTACAGGCTTTGATCTCTTCCATTACATAGCGGTATTTGAGAGCTAGGCTTTCATTGATGCACCGCACGATCTCGCCCTCTGACTGAGGTACTTTCTGGCCGGTTTCACGGCAATAAGCGCGGATTCTTTCCGGCATGTTGCCGGCGGGCGCAAACACCGGCGCGTCGGGATCGATCAGGCACTGAAAGGGTTCTGCCGCTTCGGCAATATCTTCCAGCTGTGCAAAGCTATATTCTTTGCCTTCCTTGAGCCACTGCCGCCGGCTTTCCTGTATCAGCCATAAGCCGATAATATTTTTTAGAAAAGATGTCTTGCCGGCCATGCCGGTTTCATTAGTCAGATTGAGTTTGGCCGACTGTTTTGTCACCACCGGTTCCGCCAGCTCGGTTCCAAGCAAGGACCAGGTTCCGCTGCTTAAGAAGATAAAGTCCTCGGTCTGGGCCGGTACTGCCGCCATGGCACATTGGGTATCGTGGCCGGCGACGGCGACGACTGCCAGTTCTCCAACCGAGAGTTCTTCCTGAATCGCTGTCTGTAGCTTACCGATCACCGTTCCCGTCGGTACCACCTCGCCCAAGATCCGGCGCGGCAGTTCCAGCTTCGCCACCACTTCTTCGACCCATCCGCATTGCTGCGGATCGCCCATCTGGGTAGTCGAAACAATTGAGCGCTCGCTGGCTTTGACTCCAGAGAGAAAATAATTAAACAGATCGGGCATCATTAACATACTTTCGGCCCGTGCCAATAATTCTGGGCGTTGTTCTTTTAAGGCCATTAGCTGAAAGACCGTATTGATTTCCATAAATTGAATCCCGGTCAGCTGGTAGAAATCTTCCTGGGGAATCTTCGCAAAGCTCTTTTCTACCATTCCTTGTGTCCGACCGTCCCGGTAATGAACCGGATTATCCAGTAAATACCCCTGGCCGTCCAGCAAGCCGAAATCCACCCCCCAGGTATCCACGCCGATGCTTTCCGCCGTGCCGTATTCTTTTGACTTTAAGATTCCCTGCTTTATTTCATGAAATAACCGCAGGACATCCCAATACATAGTTCCGTTGACCACGACTGGATCATTGGCAAAACGGTGCAGTTCCTTGACTCTTATCCGCTGACCGTCATACTCACCCAGCATCACCCGACCGCTGGAAGCCCCGAAATCCACCGCCAATACTTTTCTTTCAGCCATAACCATTCCTCTCTAATAGTTGCTGTTTACACCAAAACATAATTAGTCTCTGCCTCGTTAACTCTTATTTAAATAGCGGTCCATAAGCCTGACAGGCGCGATAATCCTGTCCTTCTTTGTCCATGCCAAAGGCATTCCAGGCCGCCGGACGGAAGATCTTTTCTTCCGGAACATTATGCATCGCTACCGGGATCCGGAGTATGGAACACAGGGTTATCATATCTGCCCCGATATGGCCGTAACTGATTGCCCCATGGTTGGCGCCCCAGTTATTCATCACTTCATAGGCTGTCCGGAAAGCGCCTTCGCCCGTGACACGCGGTGCAAACCAGGTGCAAGGCCAAGTATAGTCGGTCCTCTTCCAGATAGCATCGGACACCTCAAACGGCAGCTTCACTGTATGTCCTTCGGCGATCTGAAGAACCGGACCGATTCCTTTTACCAGATTCAGCCGGATCATCGTCACCGGCATCTCGGCTTCCGTCAGGAAGCGGGAAGAATAACCGCCGCCGCGGAAGTATCCGTGATCGGCCGCATTCCATGTCGTGCCGTCCAAGATGGCTTGCTGGTCTGTTTCCGTAACCTCATACCATGGCTTAATCACCGGCTTACCCTGGGCATCCATTGCCCGGCCGTTCGCATCCAGACAGGCCGCCCCGGAATTAATCAGATGGATAAACCCGCCGGCTTCTTTGGCAAGGCCGGTCAGTTCATAGCCGGTTGCCTCTTTAACCGCTTCCGGGCTCCAGTAAGTCCGCACATCGGCAAATATCTGGGCACTGTTGGTCAAAAGCTTCATAAATAACATTCCCAGCCCGTTCAGCACGTCATTTTCCGTCGCCAGGATATAGGGTTCCCTGGCCCCGTTCCAATCAAAGGAAGTATTGAGCAGTGCTTCCGGAAAATCACAGTTGGGATAAAAATCGGTCCACTGCCGCTGTCCCTGGAAGCCGGCAACGATGGCATTATGACCGACCATTTCCTCTTCCCGGCCGACCGGCAGGTTAGGATTGCCGTTCATCAGGTCTTTTATGATAATCATCATCTTAACGACGAATTCCCAGTCTTTGTCCTTGTCTTCCCGTGACTTCTGGACGCTCTCAGGGTTCTTGTCGAAACCTTCCTGACATTTTTCCCTAGTCCAAGCCAAAGCCTTTTTATACTCATCCTGATCGTAGATCTCTTCAGATATCCTGCGGATGATTTCCACTTCGTCGATCGATTCTACGCGCATCCCCAGATATTCTTCGACAAAAGCCGCGTCCATGATGGAACCGCCGATGCCCATACAGATCGATCCGATCTGCAGATAAGATTTGCCACGCATCGTGGCCGCCGCGACCGCTGCCCGGCCAAACCGCAGCAGTTTTTCTACGACATCCGCCGGGATATCGGTCGCATCCGCCGCCTGAACATCATGGCCATAGATGCCAAAAGCCGGCAGGCCTTTCTGGGCATGGGTAGCCAGCACGCTGGCCAGATATACAGCCCCCGGACGTTCCGTTCCGTTGAAGCCCCAGACCCCCTTTATCGTCAGGGTGTCCATGTCCATCGTTTCCGCGCCGTAGCACCAGCAGGGGGTAACGGTCAAGGTGATTGAAACTCCCTCCTTGCGGAATTTCTCCGCGCAGGCCGCCGCTTCACCGACCCGGCCAATGGTTGTGTCGGCAATGACCACCCGCACCGGCTCACCGTTTGAATACCGTAGATTATCGGTAAACAGCTTAGCAGCCGCCCGCGCCATATTCATGGTCTGCTCCTCCAAAGATTCCCTGACCTTCAGATATCCCCTCCGCCCGTCAATGGTCGGTCTGATACCGATCGCCGGGTAATCGCCGATTAATCTGTTTTCTGCCATCTGATAGCCTCCTTATTATTTTTTTAGGGTAGTAATTATATTTATAATGCTATTTATGTAGTCATGTCATGTGGTTTTTTAAGTATCATAACCATAATAATGGCAGACCTGTCCAAAGAAAGTACTGCTTACATACTTTCCCCGGACAGGCATAGGATCATCACTTCATATGTCCTTTACTGCTAATCCCCGTGCATACCGCAGGCGGTACCTGCAATCCTGCATTATCGGGTTAATTTTGTTTATACTTCTTTGATTATCCCTCATAGAGACAAGGAGCAATTGAGGGATCGTCCATGTTGGCTGCTGTATACCATTGGCATGCGGTTCCTACATCAGAAACGGCTTCGCCACGAGCTGCTTTCACACAAAGTTCAACTGTAGAATAACCGATCTGAACCGGATCCTGAGTAACTGCACCGGCCAGCTTGCCTGATCTGACTGCGTCATTAATCGGGGTACCGGAGTCAAATGCAATCCCGACCACATCGGTTCCTAATTTGCCCAGGTTAGCATCACCGTTAATGATACCCTGACCTGAATGTTGGTTTGAACCATAGATACAGATAAGATCCGGCTTATTCAGCAGATTCTGTGCATCAATGGCAGAAAGTTCAGCCGTTACCTGAGACGGAACAGCTACATCAATAATAACATTGGCCCCGTCAACCTGATTGAGCCAGCGATCATGGCCTTCTACAGAAACAACTTTACCGTCGGCTTCCATTAATTCTTTGATTTTGTCAATAAATCCGCTGCCGCGTGAGGTAATGGACTCGGAGGTGGCATCCTGATTCATGACGCCGATTCGGACCGTTTCCGTTGCTGCTGTTACGGTGCCTTGGATGAGTTTATAAGTCTCGGTCGCTGCCAGTTCGCCGGCTGCATAATTATCCGATGCGACAGTGGCATAGATAGCGCCATCCGGAGCTCCCGGTACGCCGGTGTCAAAGCCGATAATGGGAATGCCGGCTGCCTGCGCGTTAGCAACGGCTTCCAGGCAAGCTTCCGTGTCTAGTGCTGCCAGACCGATAGCGGGCGGGGCATTGTTAACGGCGTTGTTCAGCATATTAACCTGCTGGGCAATATCCGATTCGGTATCCGGACCCTGAAAATCAATCTTGACGCCATATTCTTCTGCGGCTTCGTTAGCACCCTGTAAAACTGCCTGCCAAAATTGATGCTGAAATCCCTTGGAAACCAGATAGATTGTGTCCATGTCGTCTGATGCTTCAGAACCGCTATCATCCGCCACATCGGCTGTCGTATCACTTTCTGTTGTCGTATCAGTGCTGCTGGACGTTGTTTCCTGTGTGTCGCCACCGCAGCCAGCTAGGATGACGGTGGTCATTGCTGTTGCTAATAGAATACTGAGTAACTTTCTCTTCATGTTTTTTCCTCCCTTAATTAGGTTAAGATTAGGTATTTATGTAATTTCCCGGATGGGAATTCACACCAATGATATTGTTGTTTCTTTATTTCCAATTATTAATTTCCATATTTAACCGGTCTTTTTCGCATTAACGACCGCTTTTGCGATGCTCTTGACTGGCCGGGCACTGCGCTTTGTTCTCTGGCCATTCTTACGGTTAACAACATCCATGAACACCGCAAATACCAGCACGATACCGGTCGCTACCTGCTGATAATGAGTCTGCAGCTGGATAAACGGCAGCCCGGTCTTTAAGACCGACATAATAAACACACCGATCAAGGTTCCGGATATGCTTCCGTAACCGCCGCTCATGGAGGTACCGCCGATAACCACGCCGGCTATGGCATCCAGCTCAAACCCGCCGCCGCCGCCAGGTAAGATGGTGGAATATATAGCTGCATAAGCCAGACCGGCCACACCGGCCAAGGTTCCGCTGATGACATAAGCCAAGGTACGCCATTTGGCCACGTTGACGCCGGATAAACGGGTGGCTTCATCATTACTGCCCAGCGCCATAATATAGCGCCCTGGCTTGGTCTTATTTAGAACCACTGCCGCAACGACAGCGATAACAATCAGCAGGATAAAACCGGTCGGTACTAGCGTCCCTTCCTGATTAATTTTAAAAATACCACGGAACCAGCCCTGCGCCTCGGTTGCCTGCGGCCATGTAACGCTTTGCGCCTTGGTAAAAATAGAGCCCAGACCCTTGGAAAGCATCATCGTACCCAGCGTGGCAATAAATGGCGGGAGCTTCATGTAGGACACCATAATCCCGTTCACCAGACCAAACAGCGCACCGATCAAGATACAGACCACCAGCCCCAGCCATACCGGCATATTATATTTCGTAATCAGGCTGCCGGAAATCAAAGCAGAGCAAGTCAGAACCGTACCGATGGAAAGGTCGATCCCGCCGGTCGTAATGGCAAAAGTCACCCCGATCGCCATCAAGCCGATGTAATAAGAAGCATCAAAGATACTGACCAAGGTTGCATAAGAATGAAACGCCGGATTAATCAACCCAAAAATAATATAGAGCAGAACCAATGCCAGCAAAGCGATTAGTTTCTGAGCCCCGATGGCTCCAACAATGGTCTTGAAAATACTTTTTTTATTTTCTCCCACTTTCTTTTCCTCCCTATTCATTTCTCAGCGTCGCCGCATACATGATTTTTTCGGAAGACGCATCTTCGATGGCGATGTCCCCGGTTTTGCGACCTTCGCACATGACGATAATACGGTCGCTCATGCGTAGGATCTCCGTCATCTCGGAAGAAATCATGATAATCGATTTCCCCTGCTTGACTAATTCGTTCATTAGATGATATATTTCACTTTTTGCCCCCACGTCGATGCCACGGGTGGGTTCGTCAAAAATCAAAATATCGCAGTCTCTGGTCAGCCATTTTCCGATGACCACTTTCTGTTGGTTGCCGCCCGAAAGACTGACAACCTTGGTAAGTACCGTCGGGGTCTTGGTCTTCAGCTTGTCCACATACTCCTGGGCGGTCTCCTCTTCCTGCTGACGGTTGATAAACAGCCCCCGGCAGAACCGTTCCAGCGTGGACATGCTGTTATTTTCCGCAACGGTCTTATCCAGAACCAAGCCGTAGCGCTTCCGGTCCTCCGAAAGATAGCCGATGCCCACTGCAATAGCATCCTGCGGACTGCTGATCGTCACTTGCTGCCCGTTTACATATACAGAACCGCTCTCCTTCTTATCCGCGCCAAAAAGCGCTCTGGCTGTTTCCGTCCGGCCGGCCCCCATCAGGCCGGAAAAGCCTAATATCTCGCCCTTACGCAGTTCAAAGCTGATGTTCTGGACCATGTTGCCGGCGTTCAGGTTCTCTACCTTAAGCACGACCGGCGCATCGGCGGGAACATTGCTCTTTTCCTTCGGGGTTTCATAGATGGTCCGGCCGACCATCATATTAATAATGTCGTCTTTGGTGCATTGTTCGGTAATCAAGGTACCGACATATTCGCCGTCGCGCATGACCGTCACGCGGTCGGTAATCACCTTGATTTCATCCATCCGGTGGGAAATATAGACGATGCCCAGCTGGCGTTCCCGCAAGTCACGGATGATCTTAAATAGTTCCGCGATCTCGGTTTCCGTCAGGGCAGCACTTGGCTCATCAAAGACGATCAGTTTGACATCTTTGGAAATCGCCTTGGCAATTTCACACATCTGCTGTTTACCCACGGTCAGATTGCTCATAGTTTCCGCCGGGTCAATATAGATGTTCAGTTTCTCAAAAAGCTTGGCGGCTTCTTCCCGCATCTTCTTATCATCGATTATTTTGCCCTGCATGAATTCGCGGCCGATAAAAATATTCTGTGCCACTGTCAGGTGGTTCATCATATTTAATTCCTGATGGACGATGGCAATCCCCGCGTCCTGTGCCTCCTTGGGGTTCTGAAACCCCACTGACCGTCCTTCATAAGTTATTTCCCCGGCGTCGCGGGAGTATATTCCCGTCAGTACCTTCATCAGGGTCGATTTTCCCGCACCGTTCTCGCCCATCAAGGCTAAGACCTCACCCTTTCGGACTTCCAGATCTACGCTCTTGAGTGCATGAACCCCGGGAAATGATTTGTCAATGCCTTTCATTGTCAAAATTACTTCGCCCATATTATACCTGCCTTTATTCCGCTTCTCATTCTGGTGACATATTAGCAACAATATGACATCTGACTATAATATTTAATTATAACGATGAGCAAGGGTTTTTTTAATTGAAATTCTTACTGAAAAAGGTTAAAAATCTACTATTATGTAGAATTTTAACCTTTTTTGTAATCTGTTTTTTTGTTTTATGTATTGCTTGCCCTATCCATATATCTTTTTCTATTCTTTTTTATAACTATTCTTTTTGTGACTATTCTTCTTTGAACGGAAATAAAAGCTTTTGATTTTCTTCCGTATATACATCTTCACGGGTGATCAGCTCACAGCCGGAATCAATCATGGGTGTGACTTCTTCCCCACGCAGGACTCTGGCGGCCGTCTCCGCACCCATATAACCCATCTTAAAAGGGTTCTGGATAACAATTCCTTCAAAGATTCCTTCTTCCAGCAGTTGAATCTGTTCCAGCGAACTGTCGATACCAACCACCTTGATCTGTCCGCCCAGATTAAGATCCTTTATGGCTCTGGCAGCACCGACGGCTGAGTATTCATTAGTCCCAGCCACCAGCTTAATATCCGGATAGCTTTCAATCAGTTCTACCATCAGGTCATAGGCCTTATCATAATCGGAATCGCAAAAGACCACATCGACGATTTTCGCTTCATGTTCCGCCAATCCTTCCCGGATGCCCGCTTCTCTTTCAATGGCCGTGGAAGTGGTTTTCATATGCCCGATAATCGCAATTTGCGCATCCTCTGTGACAAACTGCCGCATAAAATCACCTTCCACCCTTCCCATCCGGATATTGTCGGTCGCCACACAAGATAGCGCCAGTTCCTCATCCAAGGCCGAATCAATTAAAATCAGCGGAATACCTGCCGCTACTGCTCTGCGGGCATAGGGCGTTGTTTCCGTATAGCTGCAAGGAGAAAGCAGGAGTGCATCCGGTTGCTGCTCAATCGCCCATTGTATCAGTTCATTTTGGCGTTCGATATCTTCCTCGGTTTCCGGTGCGACCACCGTCAGCTCCATACCGTAATCCGCCGCCGCCATCTCCACCCCTTCGATTAATCCGGTCCAGAAATCGCTTGTTTCATCAATTATCTTAGGTATATATATTATTCTATGAGCTTCACTTTCTTTGCTATACATGTTAAAGTATAACAACACCGCCGTCAGAACACCCATTATACCTAGTATCCCAAGGGGAAGGTATTTCTTATGATTCTTCATGCCGATTCTCCTCGTATTCTTAGATCAAGTGAGCGTAGCAGCTTAAACAACACATATAAATCAGGATCGTGAGCGGGGAATGGTAATAATGGCAGTGGTGCCTGATCCCAGCTCGCTTTCAAAGCGCAGGCCGTACTCTATGCCATAGTATAGCTGGATCCGAGTGTGGACATTATAGACACCGACCCCGTTGTTCTGGTCATTATAACGCGATTCTTCAAAGATATGCCGTAAAGTTTCCGCGTCCATGCCCTTGCCGTTATCGGTCACCTTAAGGATCAGCCGATCGCCCTGCCCGGTGGCGGTGATGTTGACCAAGCCTTTTGCCCCTTTATATTTTATTCCATGATAGATGGCATTTTCCACCAGCGGCTGGATGATCAGGCTGATCACCTCTTCGTCCTTAAGAGCCTCATCCATCCGGATCTCATACTCTAGCTTGTCCTGATAGCGCATCTGCTGAATGATGAGATAGCTTCTGGCATGGGCTATTTCCTGCTCCAACGTGATCCGGTCATTTTCATGGCCGATGCTCTGCCGTAGCAGCCGCGCCAGCGCGGCGGTCATCAGCACCACTTCGGTGTTCTTGCCCCCCTCCGCCATCCAGATAATGGAATCTAAGGTATTGTAAAGAAAATGCGGGTTTATCTGGGAACGTAAGGCTTTCAATTCACTCTTACGTTTTTCTTCCTGCTCATAGGTGTTTTGCTCCATTAATTGTTGGATACGCACGGTCATCAAGTTAAAGGAGTTGCCAAGACTGCCGATTTCATTGGCGGAGCGGGGCGAGACGCCGGCGGCGCCGAAGTTCCCCTTTTCCACTTCTTTCATGGAGTCCTTAAGCTCTTTGATCGGTCTAGTGATGGCACGGGCCCAAAAAGTCGTCAGCAGCACCGTAACCAGTAATAAGGCGGCAGCCGTAAAGACATAGATATCCTGGGTCTCCCGGCGGTTTTTCATCAAGTCGGACAAAGAGACCACCCCCACAGTCAGCCAGCCGGTTTTTTTCGATGCCGAGATGGTATAGAGCCGGCTGGCCTCACCTTCGTCAGTTACAAAAAAATTAGTCGGGCAGGAAAGCACCATCGCGATATTTTCTTCTTTAAGGCCACTGTATAGCAACTGCTGCTGCGGATGGTAAATGATTTTACCCTGTTCGTCGATGATAAAGACATAGCTGTTGGTGGCAAGGCTGTTGTTTTCACATAAATCCTTTATCAGTTTATAGTTAAGATCAATAAAAAAAACCGCTTCTTTAAAACCGCTGTCCGGATTTAAGATGCCCTTGCCTAAAGTCACCACCCATTTATAGTTATTCCGGATCAGATGCTGGACATGGGAAGCCGTCAGCCGGTGATTATTCCCGCGCAAGGCATCCATATACCAGTCCACCTCATTTAGGGCGATATTTTCGTTTAGCCGGTCCCCGCCACTATTGATGATGTAGCGCTCACGTGACGATACGACGGCAATATTGGAAATATCCTGCCTAGTCTTCACTACGGTCTCAAACTGGGTTATGATGCGCTGCGCCAAGATCTTCCGCTCCGCTTCATCAATATCCGTAAAGAGATATTTTTGGACATCGCCGCTTTCGGTCACCATGGCCGAGATATTCTCCATATAACCGATGTAATAATCAATATCGCGGTTCACCTGACTGATGATCTGCAGGGTATATTCCATGGAATTCTCCATAACGGTATTTTCCGTATACCGGATAGAAACCAGAGAAAAAATAAGTAACGCAATTACAATCAGCAGACTGAACCAGAAAATCATGGAGGTTCTGATACTCTTAAAGGGCTGTAAGAGATTGAATCTTTTTAAACTTGACATCATCATACCTTTTCATCCTTTGCGTATTCCGTCGGTGTCTTACCGGTTATTTTCTTAAAGGCGATCCCGAAATAATGCGGGTCGTTAAAACCGACCCGTTCCGCAATTTCATAATTTTTCATACTGGTATGGAGCAGAAGCTCTTTAGCCTTCTGCATTCTGATGCCGTTAAGCACCTCTAGAAAAGTCGTGTCCGTGGCCGCCTTAAATATCGCGCTGAAGCGGCTGGGGCTGATGTTCAGATATGAACAGACCGCGTTTAAGTTAAGTTCGCTGTCGGCGTAGTTTTTTTCGATATAATCCATCGCCAGATTGACGTATTTCCGATTGACCGGGCTTCTTTGGCGGTCAAGGCACTCCGCCAGTTCCCGGCAATAAACCGCCAGCATGGCAAAGGCCGCCGTCAGACTGACGGCATTTAGCACCTGGTGTAGGACGGCTTCTTTATTAATATTCTCCGGCACCTCCGTTATCTCATAGCGTTTTAGGATATCATCCGCTGCATCGACTATCCGCTGCAAGACCGTACCCGTGCTCTGCCGGTCATAAAAGCAGCCACGTAGCATTGCCGCCAAATCAATGATATCTGCCTCCATCTTCTGCCGGTCATTTTCTTTCAAGTGAAGCATCAGGGTTTTAATGGCTTCTTCAACGGCGGCCGGTTTCTTTTCCGTCCTGATTTTTTCTAATTTGATAATATGGTTTGTGTCTGAAATATAATGATAAGCATAGGCCTCTTCCGCTTCTTCATATGACTGCGGGATATCTCCCAGTCGTTCTTTGAATCCGCCCATGCCGATATAGACCTTCAAATGAGCCGCCCGCTCCATCTGTGCCACGATTTCTTCGCAAGCCTTATCGATGATCCCCTGAAATTCCCCCGCTTTATCAGCCATAAATAAAAGATAAGCCTCGGCGTCTTTGCCCTGACATACCACGCCACATTGATAATCAGTAACGATTTCCTGGCTGATATTATGCAGGATAAAAGTCATCAAGGCAATATCGACTTTGATTACCGGCTCAAACTTAACTACCGCTACACAATATACCTCGGCAGCTAGGCTGATACCGACCGCTTTTAAGTCATGACGGCTTTCTGCCGTCGTCTTATTGCCGGTAATCAGATTGTATAGGGCATCTGAATAAAGGAGTAATTGCCCTTTATGGGAAGCTGTCTTTATCAGCGAAATATTTTGCTTTATCTCCTGCTCTTTATCCATTTCCTGCTTGAGCCTGACCAGTACTTCACCCACTTCCTTAGCGGTGATCGGTTTCAGCAGATAATCTCTGACGCCAAAGCGGATGGCTTTTTGGGCATAGTCAAAATCGTCATAACCGCTTAAAATGATTATCTTAATAGCCGGATATGATTCTTTTAATCTTTCGCTGAGCTCCAAGCCGTTCATATAGGGCATACCGATATCGGTTATTACGATATCGACGGGATTTCGGCTGATAAATTCCAAGGCTTCTTGCCCATTTTCACAGCTGCCGGCCAGTTCGTAGCCATATTGATGCCAATGGACATTTTCACTTACCCCTACCCGGATCAGAGCCTCGTCGTCAACAAATAACAGGCGATACATTCTTTTTCCCCCAAAATTAGTGCAATCGCTTGGTTACTTAAGACTGATTTACGGTCACAACTCCCTTTTGTAACATAATATTTGCATAAAGTGCCGCTTCGCCCGTGGCAATGATAACATATGCCTGCTTAGCTTCCTCATAGAAAGCAAAGCGTTCTATCTGGCCGATGGCTCCGGCTCCACGGTCGTCATATCGGCTGACAATGGCTTCATATTCCTGCCAGATCGGTGTCGCCACCGGATCGCCGGGCATGACCGCCATTAAACTGACGGGAGCCGCTACATATGTATCCAGTGGGAATACCTGCAGGATAGCAGCCAGCAGTTCCGCGGTACCGTGTCCGTCCATGCGGATGACTTTCGCCCCTTTGCCCATTGACTCAGCCGGAAAATTGCCGTCGGCTATAACCAGCCTGTCGCTGTGTCCCATCTCGCATAATGTTTTCAGTAACTCTGGTGACAGTATTGCGGGAATCCCTTTTAACATTGGTATCTATTTCCTTTCTTCAAATTATGTGCCATTTGTAATATTGGTATTTCTTGTTGACTTATATTTTATAATCATTAATTAATCCAAGTCATTTTCCGGCCAAAGGCATTCCGTCTTAGTTTCCGCAAATAGACGCTGCCATTTTTCTTCCGGCGCCACATCGGTAATAATCGTGGATATGTCATTAAAACCACCGATGCGGGCAAAAGAAATATTGTCGAACTTTGAACTGTCCACCGCCAGAATCTTATGGTCGGCCCGCGCCAGCATGGTTTGTTTATTGCGCGCATGCAGTTCATTGGAATCGGTAATCCCGTTTTCCACTTCGAGTCCCTTACAGGAAATAATCGCTTTATCAACATGATAGGCAGAAAGCATCCGGTCGGTCTGAGGTCCGACCAGCGCAAGAGAACCCTCCATTGCCACTCCTCCGGTGGAAAGTATCTGCCAGTTTTGGGTATCGAACAGTTCTATGATGATTTCAATGGAATTGGTGATAATGGTCAGGTTGTTTTTCTCTTCTTTTAATGCTTTGGCGATGAATACGGCAGTGGAACTGGAATCAAGCATCAGGCTGTCGCCGTCTTTTACCATGCTGCTGACCAGCGCGGCAATCCTTTGCTTACCGGTGACATTGGCTTTTTTACGGATATTGAAAGGCATTTCCGTGCTGGTGCTTTCGTTCAAAACAGCTCCGCCGTAGCTCTTGATGACATAGCCTTCCTTTTCCAGTTTTTCCAGATCACGGCGAATAGTTTCTTCGGAAACCTTGTAAAATGCGCTGAGTTCGCCGACCAGCACCCGCTTTTCCTTCTGCAGTTTTTCCAGTATTTCATTTCTTCGCTCGATTGCCAGCATGTCGCCTCCCTGATATGTGTTATATTAGAAATAATAACATGTTGTTCACAATTAATCAAATAGAATGATTATTATTATAAAACTGCTTGGCATATATTTTCATCTGGGCGAGCAATGACTGTTGAGTCTAGATACATGCCTGAGCGGCTGATTTCTGCTTTGGCTTTGTCTATGGCGGCCTCCACGGCGGCAACTTCCCCAGTCAGCATCAAGTAGGATTTACCGCACATTCCGCGGGCGATCCGCAGCTCGATCAGTTCTACGATGGCGGACTTGGCGGCAGTATCTGCTGCTACGATGATTGTGGCCGCGTCATAGGTTTCCAGAATACCTAGTGCGGCTACGGCCTGGATATCGGCGGTGCCATAGATGGCTGGGAAGATGCTTTCGTGTGGATTGCCCAGTACGAAACTGCCGATCAGGTATTCACCGGAAACGGCCTGAGCTGCCGCAACAGCTGCGTTGACCGCACTCAATTCCCCGGAGATTACGGCAATATATTTACCCGGACATACCGTCTGGGCGGCGATGATCTCCACTTTGGCCGTCTTGACCATTCGGTCGGCGGCGGAGACGCCGGAGGAGACCGTTTTATATTCCACCATTCCAATTGCCTGATTCATAAGTATTTGCCTTTCTATGACTTTTTTTGATATCGCTTGGATTTACCTAGATTTTTATTAATTAATGTAAATCGCTATTATTTAGAACAGTTATTACTTCTGAATAATTATGTAACGATCGGTTACTGCGGAAACTTGTCCGTCAAGCGAGGCATGCAGGGCAACGCTTAATCCCGTTGCCGGTTCGGCCAGCATCTGTCCGACGGCCACCGTGTCACCAGGGCGGACGATAGGCACTGCCGGAGCCCCGATATGCTGTCCTAGGGGCAAGGTGACCCGCGTTACGGGAAGCAGTTCTTCGTTAAGCGGTGCCGGCTTTTCATAGCGGACTAAGTCCAGACGGGCAGTCAGCCGCTTAAGCGGTACCTGCCGCAAATCTCTGGCAGCCGGAACCGGGGCTGCTAAGACGTCGGTCGGCGGCTTGATGCCATGTGCCTTTAAACCCGCTTTGCAATCAGCAATCAGCGTACGCGGCGACAGTCCTTGCATACAGGAATAGTTTTCGCACAGGCCGCAAGAAGAGCAGAACATCGTATTAAGAAAGATGTCTGTATCCTGGGTATCATGGCAGATCGCGGCACGCATAAATTTATGGGGTTCTATCGGATGGCCCAGCAATTGCCGCGGACACAGATCGGTGCACATGGAGCATTGGCAACAGGCGGCGGCCGCCCGTTTTAGGTCAATGGCTGCCGTCCGTTTTTTTCTCCGGACAAGCAGATGATCCGGCGGCAGGACTAGGATGGCGTTGGTGGTCTTTAATACCGGCTGGGTCGCCGTGCCGATATCACCCATCATCGGCCCGCCCAGCCAGTAGACCGGCTGTTCGCACCGAGAGCCACCGGCGGCCGCCACCGCTTCGGCAATGGTACTGCCCAAGGGAATTCTGCGGGTGACCGGAGCCGGAACTGCACCGGCCACCGTTACCAGTTTATCGGTAACCGGCTGGCTTTGATTTAATAGCCGGTGAATATTGTAAACTGTCTCTACGTTAAAGACAGCTATTCCGCCAGCAATCGGAAACCCGCCGGGCGGAACTGTCTTACCGGTGGTTTCATAAATAAGAATCACCTCATCGCCCGCCGGATATACGCTGTCCAGCAATCCGAGCCTTATCTCCTGATAGACGGCTATATGCTCATGCAATGTAGCGATGGCCTCTTGATAGGCTTTTTTAATGCCGATAACGACTTCTCTAGCTCCCACGCATACTGCCATGAGATGAAGCGTGTCAATAATTTCCCGCGCATATTTTTCCAATAACTGACGGTGTAATTTGAGCAGGGGTTCACATTCCGCGCAGTTCAGGATGATGGTTTCCGTCCGCCGGTCCAGTTTCGCATAGGCAGGAAACCCGGCTCCACCGGCTCCAACGATGCCGCCTGCCCGCAAAATAGCACTTAGTTCCTGAATGTCCATACTTTGTGCCTCTTTCATATATCCTGCTCAAACTGGGCACCGTTGTCGATAATGCCGACAATAGCCGCATCCACGGGCGCATCCGCTTGGTCACAGCCGATCCTGGCCGCACTGCCGGTAGCCACCAGCACATACTCGCCGATTCCGGCACCGATGTTATCAATGGCAATAATATTGCCCATATCGTTGCGCCGCGGAGCCGGCTCCACGATCATGAATTTATGGCCGGTTAATTTTTCACTTTTTCGTGTCGATACCACACTCCCGATTACTTTCCCTACAAACATGACAACCTCCTGCTTGCTTAAATAAATTATCTAACCAGTGTCACACAGTCGCCTGTGGCGATCCCGGCGGCATTGGCTTCATCCGTATCGATATGCATTTCCAGTGTGAAGCTGTCATCGACGCGAATCTGGACATTATGAAAAACGGTTGCTCTTTCACGGTCAGTAGTGACGGCCACTCGGTCGCCATCGCTGACCCCAGCCGCGGCCGCATCTGCCGGAGACATATGAATATGCCTTTTAGCGATAATCAAGCCTTCATCCAGATAAAGGGCACCCTGCGGCCCGACCAAGGCAATTGATGCGCTCCCCGCGACATCGCCCGATTCACGGACGGGTGCCTTAACCCCTAGCTTTATCGCGTCGGTGGCCGATATCTCCACCTGTGAGCGGTGCCTGACCGGTCCTAAGATACGGACATTTTCTATTGCTCTGAGCTTCAGGCCGACAATCGTCACCGTTTCATTGGCCGCATATTGCCCGCCCATCAGCTTATTTTTCAAAGTTAACTGATAATCATTACCAAATAAAATATTGACATGTTCCTGGGTCAGATGCACATGTCTTGCCGAGACGCCGACCGGAACCTGATATCCGCCGGCAGACTTATCCTGAGCCGCGTTTTGATACGTCATCTTCTGCTGCTTAGAGCTGTTATCCCCATCGACTGTATGACCGATAATTGTTTCCATAACAGCCTTAGTAATCATCTCAACATCATAACCGCTTATCTTGCCGTTCATTATATGTCTGCTCCTTTACGCTAACACCTGTGCGCTTCGCGCACAGTCATACAGTTAGTTGAAAAGACGGGAAGAATGGCTCCTCTGAGCCATTCTTCCGCATGAAACACCTCGCTTTGTGAGGTGTTTCATGCTATTACTTTAAAACGGGCAGTATTTTCTCAACATCTGAATGAGGCCGGGGAATTACGTGTGAAGCCACTAATTCGCCCAGTTTGGATGCGCTGGATGTACCTGCTTCAACGGCAGCTTTTACGGCACCGACATCACCTCTGACCATGACGCTTACCAGACCGGAACCGATTTTTTCCGTCCCGACCAACACGACGTTGGCGGCCTTTAACATGGCATCAGCCGCTTCGATTGACGCTACCAGACCTCTTGTTTCTACCATTCCCAATGCTTCCTGTGACATTTTTTTCTCCTCCTTTGGATTTACAGTGATTTCTGCGGTTTTATTTTGATTTGTTTTTTGGGGATTTGCTTTTTTTTGATCCGCCATCTTCCGCTCCGTTCCTATCATTGTTACTGACACTATTGCCAGCCGGGTTTAGTCGTGTGGCGCTTCTTTGCACCAATCTGACGATTTCCTCATGGGGATTGGCAATCACCACCGTCGCCGCCGGCGGCTTAATGGCATTATTGGCGGCTGTTTCAACGGCCTGGGTCACATCGGAGATACTGCCCTCTATGATAAGCGTTACCAACCGGCCGCCTAGCTTTTTTTCCCATGTGACCAGTTCCACTGCCGCTGTCTTACACATTATGTCCAAGGCATCAATCGCCGCCGACACACTTGGTACTTCAAAAAAACCATATGCATTTCCCATGATCCTGCTCCTTATACAAATGCGGGTAATTACTTTTAAATAATCAAAAATGCGGTAATATTTTCTCCACATCACTATGGGGGCGGGGAATCACATGAGCGGCAACCATCTCCCCCAAACTTTCCGCTCTTACCTGTCCGGCTTCCACCGCGGCCTTAACAGCCCCTACATCACCGCGCACCATTACGGTTACCAGGCCGGAACCGATTTTTTCCGTGCCGATCAAAGTAACTTCCGCTGCCTTAATCATTGCATCGGCTGCTTCAATCGCCGCCGTCAGACCCCTGGTTTCAATCATACCCAATGCCATTTGTGTCATTTTCATATCCTCCTAGCTTTTATTTTATGATTTATCCATGCCGCTCAGTTTGAGCATTTTTTCCGTATCTTCTTCCGGACCGGCGATTTCATGAACGGAAACGATGCCGGCCAGTTCCTCAGCCTTTTGTTTAGCCGCTGCCAATGCCGCCCTGACATCGGATATGCTGCCCCGGAACTTAACCATCACAATCAGCGGTACCGGTAATGCCTCCGCATTGCCCGGCTTATTCTTATCAAAGGTTTCAATCGTGACATTGGCTGCCTTGCATCCCGCATCCGCTGCGGCAAATGCCGTCGCCAATCCAAAAACTTCGATCATTCCCACTGCATTACCGATTTTCGTTGCCATCCTGCTGCCACTTCCTTCCAAAACTTTATGTATATATTAATTATAAAGTTAGCGATTAACAATTGCTATTTTCAGCCCTTCCATCTTCAGGTTGGTGCGGTGTGCTTCATTAATCTGCTCAAGCGGATACTCATGGGTAATCAGTTTCCTTAGAGGAAGCCCGATTCCTTCCGCCCGCTTCAGAAAATCAAAGGTCGTCGCATAATCCCGTAAGGTATATACCCATGAGCCGACAATAGTCAATTCCTTGGCGCAAATATCCAGATGCGGGTTAATCGTCGCGTCACCGTTATTAATGAAGAAGCCCAGCTCGCATAACCCGCCGCCATGGCGGATAAATTTATAGATATTGGAATGTCCGCCCGGCGCACCGGTACACTGGAAGGCAAAATCAGCCGGATGCCCGTCAAACGCTTCTTCCACTGCCGCGGTCAGCGCGGCGATTCCTTGATGATTCTTAAAATTAACCCCGGTTTTAGCTCCCATTTCCTTGGCAAAATCCAGCCGTTTCTGCTCGCCGTCCACTGCCACGATGGTCTCTATGCCCATGGTGCGCAGGATGGCGATACAAAGCAGACCAATGGGACCGCAGCCTTGCACCGCGACACGGCTGTTAAAGCGGAGGATCCCGGTAGACTTAGCTCTTTCGACTGCATGAATCAGAACCGCCGCCGGCTCAATCAGAATCCGGGACTTAAGATCTAGGTCGTTCACTTGGAAAACCGTGGAACCTTCCCTGATCAGGATATAATCGGCAAACCATCCATTCAAATGAATGTCATCGTCGGGAAGGAGGCCATAGACATCCGAGCCGCCGATATTTTGTTTATTCAGATCAAACATGGTGATCTCCGGATTGTCCTTAAAAATCATACAGGTGACTACCTTATCGCCCACCCGCAGCGGTTTGCCCGCACTGTCTTTGGTGACATTTTGCCCCATGCTGACAATTTCACCGGTTCCTTCATGGCCCAATACCACCGGGATCAGGCCGAACGGATCCTTTTTAAATTCATGGGCATCGGTTCCGCAGATGCCACACCCTTCTACTTTGACCAGGATATCCCCGGCGCCGACCGGCGGAATCGGATATTCGTGAATCTCATATTGTTCCAAAGCTGTTAACATTGCCACGCGCGATGTACGCGGGATGGCCTGGCTGGCAGCCGGCTGGCCCGCAGCGGCATACAAACCGGCCGAGGGCTTTGCCATCATATTTTCCAGCACCTTTTTTACGATCGCTTCCACATCATTGGCATTGATCGGGCTGGTTTTGTTGCTTAAATCTATATTAGCCATGATATTTTGTACTCTCCTTATTTTATTCTGATTAAGCAAGTCTAAAGTGGCGGCCAAAAGATCGGCTCGGTTACTTTTGCAGCGGTTAGCGGATACAAAGACTATCGGACATTACACAGCGCCTTTTTTTGGTGAAAGTACTGGCACTGGTCAAGCCTTCTCCTGTCCGGCTGGCAATGGTAAAAGTGCAATAGCCTTCACCGCCGTAACCTAAAGCCGCATAGGACGGCGCGTTCTTGACTAGGATGGCCGTGTCGATCGCTTTGGCATATTGGGTGATGTTAATGACATTTTTGGAGTGAATATGAGCAGAATGTCGGTTGCCATGCTCCAGCCAAACCGCCTGAGCCACAGCATCATCAAAATCTTGGGCCCTGACCAAGCCAAGAATCGGCATCATGAGCTCTTCGGTAATCAGCGGATGTTCCTTGATGCCTTCAAAAACAATACACCGCATGGTTTCGGGAACCTTGACGCCAATTAGAGCCAGCAGTTCCCGGGCGCTTTTCCCCACACATTTACGGTTCAGCCCTTTCGGGGTCAGCACAACAGCGGCCAGACGTTCTATTTCTTCCGGCGAGGCCGCATAACATCCCTGCTCCGTTACCATATAATGCAGCAGTTCATCTGCCACCGCAGCTACCGCAACAATTTCTTTTTCAGCGATGCAGGGCAGGTTATTGTCAAAAGTACAGCCGTTAACGATATCCTCTGCCGCTTTCCGGATGTCTGCGGTTTCATCCACCACTACCGGCGGGTTGCCCGCACCGGCTCCGATCCCCCGCTTACCGGAAGAAAGGACAGCAGTGACCACTCCCGGTCCGCCGGTCGCCACCAACAGGCCGATCTTAGGATGTTTCATCATCACATCGCTGCTTTGCATGGTCGGTTTCATAACTGAACAGGCAATATTATCCGGACCGCCCGCCGCCAAAGAAGCTTCATTAAGCAGATTGACCGCCATCAGCGAGGTTTCGATCGCCGCCGGATGGGGGTTAAAAACCACCGTATTGCCGCCGGCCAACATCCCGATGGTATTGCAGATGATGGTCTCAGAAGGATTGGTGCAGGGCGTAATCGCGCCGATCACACCAAAGGGACCCATTTCCACCAGCGTAAGTCCGCGGTCTCCCGACCATGCCACGGTCGTAATATCTTCGGTACCCGGCGTTTTTTCCGCGACCAGATGGTGCTTGATAATCTTATGACCGACATTGCCCATGCCGGTTTCCCGGACACCCGTCTTGGCCAGAAGCTCCGCATTTTCTTTGGTCTTCTGACGGATTATTGTTATAATCTTTTCGCGCTGATCCATTGTCATGACATGAACCTTTTGCTGGGCCTGCTCCGCCGCGGCAATCGCGGCGTCCATATCTTCAAAAACGCCCCGGCGTCCCGTTATGACCGGGCTCGTCTGCAGTCTGGATATTACCTCTTTGACAACATCCATGACCATTTGTTCACTGACCGGCATATTCTGTCCTCCCCTTTATAATCCCAACTGTTCCATGACTTTTCTGGTAATAGACGCTATCAGATCGGCATCGGCACTGCTGCCCGAAGCACTGGCCGCCGAAACCTCAGCTGAACGGCAGGCGTGGCAGGAGTGACCGCCTTGGCCGTTGTTTTGACATAAATCGGCCGGATGTTTTCCGGACAAACCGAATTGGCTTCTTAAACTATATAAAGTCTGTACCTGCGCCGGCGATAATTCCTTCGGTCCGCCCAGCACCTTGGACTGGTAGAGCAGTTGGGCGTAAAATTCCACTGACTCCATCTTGTGATAGGCAGCCAGCAAGGAATCGGAATAGGCTAGGGCTCCGTGATTCTCCAGCAGCACCGCGTCATAATATTGCAGGTATTTTGAAACCGCATCGGGAATTTCCTCGGTAGACGGCGTGCCGTATTCCGCGATCGGCACACAGCCAAGGGCAATGACGGCTTCCGGCATAATTGGCTGAGTCAGCGGAATGCCGGCGATGGCAAAACTGGTTGCATACAAAGGATGGGCATGAACGACCGCTTTGACGTCCGGTCTTTCTTTATAAACCCGCATATGCATTTTAATCTCGGAAGACGGTTTGAAGCCTTTGTTGGCCTGAAGAACCTTGCCCGCCGCATCGACCCGGCATATATAATCGGGGGTCATGAAACCCTTGCTGACACCGGTGGGGGTGCATAAGAATTCATTTTCGCTTAATTTGACAGAAAAGTTCCCGTCATTGGCGGCCACCATCCCGCGATTGTACACGCGTTTGCCGATCTCGCACATTTCTTTTTTAATTTCGTATTCGTTGAGCATTTCCACATTTCCTCCTTATGTGCCTGTAACTTATATAATATCGATAATGATTGATAAATTGTAATTTGCCCTTTAAGGGTTATCTTTACTTATTTGCTTATATTCTTGTTGTGATATGTGGTTTTTATTGTTTTTTGTTTATAATATCACACAATGCCACATATGTCAAATATTTATTGTATTACTTTCTGGCAGTTATCTTACGTTTTGGTAATTTCACAAGACGCAAACCCCATTTTCTCACCGGTATACGCTAATATGGCTCTTAGTGACGCTTCGGTCTCCGATACAGTACCGGTAACAATCAGCGTTCCGCTGAACCGATCAACAAAGCCCAGTTCCACGTTGGCGGCCTTAACAGCAATATCGGCAGCAATCACCGCAGCTTCCGCTGGCGTAATCGTAATAATACCAATCGCTGACCGACTGGCTGCTTCATCTGGCTCAAGGCCGATTTTCTGATATAGCGACCGATCCGGATTGGCAATCAAGTGGGCAATGGTAATCTGCTTGCCCGGCACCAGTTCCTGGACAATCCGCGCCTTATCTGCATTTCCTAAATAATCCCGAACTTCCATAGTTTTTATCTCCTGTTCCTTCTTGGTTAGCCGCCTCGGCAGCATTTAGTCAGAAGCCCTGTCAACCGCCCATCTGACATTCCAGCCCGGAAACCCGCGCCGCTGCCCTCATTAACTCCGTCATCAGTTCATTCGTCGGCGGCTTCATATCCTTCATCAAATATTCCCGGCCCAAGCCTTCATATTTATCTTGGCCTAGGCGGTGATAGGGCAGCAGATGGATTTTCTTGACCCCGGGCAGGCTTTTGGCAAAACGGGCAATATCTTCGATTTCAGCTGCCGTGTCATTAAATCCCGGGATCACCGGAATCCGGATGCTCAGCTCTGTCTGCCCGGAAGCAGCGATTTTATGGGCATTTTCTAAGATCAAAACGTTGTCTTTTCCGGTATAGTCTCGATGCTTTTGCGGATTAAGATGCTTGATATCCAATAAATATTGATCCAAGCAGGGTAATACCCGGGCAATTACCGGAAAGGGAACCCCGCCCATGCTTTCCAAAGCCGTGTGAATGCCCGCCGCCTGTGCGGTCAGCAACAGACTGTAGGCAAATTCCGGCTGGCATAGGCTTTCACCGCCGGACAAGGTCAGCCCACCGCCCGAACGGTAATAATAAGGCCGATCCCGTTCCACCGTCGCCATCACCTCCGCCACTGTCACATCCCGGCCGATGATCTTATCCTCACCCTTAACTTTCATCGCCTGAATGGCATATTCCTGTGATTCCGGATTACAGCACCAGCGGCACCGCAGAACACAGCCTTTTAAGAAGACAATTGTCCGGATGCCGTTACCGTCATGAATGGAGTAGCGCTGGATGTCAAATATACGTCCTCTGGTCTGTAAATGGCCAAGCCGGTTGACTCTAAAATTATTTTCTATATCATTCTCTATTCCTTCAATACCCATGCCCTTGATATCCATGCCTTTGATATCCATGTTTTTAATTTCCATAATGTTATTTACTATGCCTTTAACTTTCATGTCTTCTGTGCCGTTATGGTTTTCATTAAATAACGTTGTCATTTTAAGTTTATTATACCCCGCCCTCAGGCTCCGAAGCCCTGCTCGGTCCGGTTAATAATATCATCCTGCAGCGAACGGGACAGGGTGGTAAACAGCGCGCTGTAGCCGGCCACTCTGACCACCAGATGTTTGTATTGTTCCGGGTTCTTCTGGGCATCCAGTAAAGTGTCGCGGCTGACTACATTGAACTGCATATGGCTTCCTTTCTGGTCAAAATAGGAGCGGATCAGTGCTACAAACTTCTCCAGCCCGGCCCGGCCGCTCAAAGCAGAAGGATGGAATTTCTGATTAAATAATGTCCCGTTGGAAGCAATACAATGATCCAGCTTAGCCACGGAATTGGCGGCAGCGGTAGGGCCTGCCACATCCTTTCCGGCCGAAGGCGATACCCCGTCCGCAATCGGTGTGCCGGCTAAGCGGCCGTCCGGAGTCGCGCCGGTCTGAGCGCCCATCGGCACATTGGCCGAGACCGGATAAAGACCGGCCTGAAAGATCCCGCCGCGGGGATTGCGGTAGGTCTCTAACGGTCTGGTGTAGGCGTAGGCCGCGTCACGGGCCAGTGCGTCCACTTCCGGAATGTCATTGCCGAATTTGGGGACCTGGTCAATCAGTTTTAGCAGGCGGGCACCGCGCTCCTTAATCTGTGGCGCTTCGGCTGTCGCTATCACGGTTTTCATGATGGCGGTGATTTCCTTTTCCCCGACCACTTGACCCGCAGTACGGAGTTCCTGAGCTATCTGCGCAGTAATTCCGGCAATTTTATCCGGTGATAATCCTTGACCATAATTTAGGGCCAAGACTTCCTTATATTCTTTTAAAGTTACCTTCTGTTCGTCAAAGACCAGCTTCTTGATGGCATACAGCGAATCGGCCACATTGGCAACGCCAAAACCCTGCGGTCCGGTAAAGTTATAAATCGCCCCGCCATCCTGTACCGAGCAGCCCCGTTTAAGACAGTCATCCACCATTCCTGAGAGAAAGGGCAGCGGGCAGCGGTCGGCATGAGCTACGTCAATGGCATTGTCCGCATTGACCAGCAGCTCGATCATATAATTCATCTGCGTCTTATAGGCATCGTAAAAAGCTTCAAAAGTGGCCAGTTCTTCCACCGGCGGCGTCATGACACCGACTTGCACCCCACGGTCCCGGCCTTGAGAAAAGACCAGTTCCATCGGGCGGCACATATTGAAGAAGGCCGCATCGTGCCATCCTTCCGTCTTCCCCGCGATCTGCGGTTCCACACAGCCGATAATGTTATAGTCTCTGGCTTCCGCCAAGGTAAGCCCACGATTCAACAAAGCGGGAATAGTCACTTCATCATTAAAGTAAGCCGGGAGTCCGACCCCGGTCCGGGTCAGCTCCGCTGCCTTAATCAGAAAGGAATGGGGCGATCCGTTCCAGACCCGCACGGATAAAGACGGCTGGGGCAGCTGAACATGCATCGAAGCCTGCAGAACCATATAGGACAGATCATTGGTCACATCACGGCCTTCCACATCCTGTCCGCCGGCGATCAGGTTCTGGAACAGGCTGTAACCGGCAAACCCTTCCGCCGAAACGGCATCCCGGCATTTATTTAAGTCGTTTAATTTGACCCAGAGACAGTCAACCAGTTCCTGGGCAAATACGGCTGTAAGCTTTCCGAGACGTCGGTCTTCTTGATAATAAGGATACATGTACTGGTCAAAGCGGCCGGGGGAAATCGAATGGCCGCTGGATTCGATCTGAATCAGCTGCTGGACAAACCAGAACGACTGGCAGGCTTCATAAAAATTGTCAGCACCCTTAGCGGGCACCTTCCGGCAGTTCGCGGCAATCTGCTTGAGCTCCGCCTTTCGTGCCGCCTCGTGGCACCGAGCTGCCTCCTGCTCTGCCAGCTCGGCATAGCGTCCGGCATAGGTCACGGCGGCCTCGCAGCAGATCATCACTGCCTGCAGAAAGCGCGATTTGGTCACATAATTCCCGTCGCCCGGCCGGCAAGCAGCCAGTTCGGCTTCCGCCTCCCGGCAAATACCGTCATAGCCGATGGCAATTACCTTGTCATAATGAACGGTGATATGGCCTACCCCGTTATAAAAATAATTTCCCGGTGAAAACATGTCATGTTCCATCGCCAGCAACGTTTCCGGCTCCATATAAGATGTAGCCAGCTCGCTAGTGGTCTTCCCCTTCCAATAGCAATTGGCTTTCCGCAGCTGGTTTTTGGTCTCTTCGCTGATATAAAAAGGATCGGCGCTCCGGGTGGCCACCGTGTCAAATTCCGCTTCCAGCCATTCATAAGAAAATTCCGGATAGGTCTGGCATCCCCGCGGCGCAATGGTGGTACTGCCGACGATCAGCTCCTCCTCCCGGATTGTTATCGGTATATTTTTCAAAATATGCGCAAACGCCTTGGCCCGGCGGATAATCAGCGGTTCTTGTTCGGTGGCCTGGTAGGACTCGGTAACCAGCCTAGCCCTGGCCGCTTCGATCTGCGGCATGTCCCGGTATAAATGCTCAACCAGCCGGCCGATCCGGGCGGTTTTCGGGATGTCGGTTATGTCGATCATGTCATCTTGATAGGTTCCCATGCGTCTGCTCCTTTGTTATTATGGTGGTTTATGTAGTTTTTGGCGGTATAGTAATGGTTAAGTAGCTGTTTATGACGGCTTAGTAGTCATTGTTGGTTTTTTAGCTTCTGTTACTAATATTAAGTGAATCTCAGTTTTGTATATAGGTTTTGTATATGGGTTAATTATATTGCTATCGTTATCATTATAGAGGCTAAAAAAATAAAAGTCAATATAATCAACATATTTTATATTGTTTTTTTGTTGTTTCTATGCTATTATTATGTTGTTATTATTGTTATTATTGTTATCTTATAAAATTGATCCTTATAATATGGAGAATTCTCTATGCTTTCAACAGAGCTTGACGTCCATACTCACACAATATCAAGTGGACACCATACCGCCGATACGATTTTAAGTTTGCTGAAACAAGCTAAAAAAAAGAATTTGAAGCTATTAGGCATCAGCGAACACGGCCCCGCTATGCCAGGATCATGTACTGCTTCTTATTTTAGAAATATTGTCCTCGCCCCTCCGGAGCGGTTGGGGATGCGCGTGCTTTATGGTGCCGAGGTAAATATTCTGGATGTGAACGGAACCCTAGACTTAGATAATGATATTATGCAGTGCTTAGATTACTGCCTAGCAGGAATGCATATTCCCTGCTTTCAGCCGGGTACCCGTCAGGAAAATACGACTGCTTATATAAATGCCATGAAAAATCCTCATATCAAGATTATCGCCCATCCCGATGATGGTCGCTTTCCTGTTGACTATGACCAATTGATTGCAGCCGCTATGAATTATCAGGTATTGATTGAAATCAATAATGCTTCGCTGGCTCCCGGCGGGTATCGCTATGAAGCAGAAAAGAATAATCAGATATTGCTAGATTTGTGTGAAAAATATCGCTGTCCGGTGCTGCTTTCCAGCGACAGTCACGGATATAAGCAGGTCGGAGAATTTACTTATGCTTTGGAACTAATTAAAAAAACAGGATTTCCGGAACAGCTTATTATTAACAGCTCAGTGCGGCAGTTTTTGACTCTTATAAAATCCTAAAGATGTCTGTGATATCGAAGATGCTTTCAGTATACCGTAATTCTTGCAGGAAAGGCGCGACTGTAAAAATATGCCGCGCCTTCAGATTTATCTGTCACTTCTGTATAATTGGTCATTTCTTGCTTTCCTGACTGTACATAATTTTTCGACAAATTCATCTACTTCCTTTTCTGTCGTGCTGATTGTATAGACAAAATTGAAAATAATATGTACTACTTCATGCAAAGTGAGGTTTCTCAATTTCTCTTTTGACTCCCTCATTTTGTCACTCCATACATTAGTATCTAAATTAATATTATCTTTAATAATATTTCGGTGATATTCTGGCAAAAGTATAATAATAATATCATCTTTGATAATGTGCCTAGCTGAATTTTCATCAACATCTTCATAATCAACAACGATTTTTATTCTATCATGGTTGTCCAACTTTTGCTTAATACTGTCCATTTCTTCTATTAATTTTTCACATGATCTCTTATCATCTTTTTTTATCGCCGCAACTAAATCATCTTTAATATCATTAATTCTTTTATTACATTTATCATGATAGCTATCTCTTAACAGTGCCTCGGTTGCTTGTATTACAGATGCACAATGTACATCTTCCGATGTTAATTGTATTTTTTCAAGTATTTTGCTTAGCTTTTCCACTGACAAATTTTAAATACTACCTCCGATTCTTATTAATCACTGCCGAAAGACATGCCAAATAATCATCTTGAATGACTTTTTCTTCGGAAACCTCGCTGCCAAATTTTCTAGGACCCAGTTGTATATCAAACATTCCCCTTAAATATGCAATCTTTTCTGGAGTCCTCTTAATACCGGTGTATTCTTCAAGATAACCATTGGCCTCTTTTGTCGAAGATGACATTTCTAGTAATCCTTTGACTATTTTCCTCTCCATTTTTCCTCCTTTCATGAACCTGCTCCAGATATGTAATTAATCTATTATATGCAAAATGATTTCACATATAATACTAAAATTAAATGAATTGTATCATTAATGTAATAAAAAATCAATATAAATCTTAACTGTTACAAATAAATTTTAAACAATTCATATGTAACTTTCAATAGTTTTGTCTAACTTACGGTTTTTTTGTCTATTCTACTGTTCTTTATTTATTTTATGTTGTGATTTAATATATGTGATTCTATGTTTAGTACGATGTAATTATTTATTGCTACTGCACTAGTGTATCAATTAAATTGTAAATCATCAGATAGCTGATTGGCGAGATGCCAAACGCTTTGATATTCTCTTTATAATGCTCGTCAATAAATCGCTTGGTCATGCCGCAAGCTCAGCTGACTTCGACGGTCTCAGACGGATACTACGTTCCATGTGCATAATCTGGGCGTTGATAATTCTTACTAAAAATTCCTATATTTAAACAACTCATAACTATGGATATCTTGAAAATCTTGTGGCTGAATATATAATTCCTGTGCCAATATATATATTCCGGCTATCCACATGTCATCATCTTCTAAATAGGCCTGCTTAAGATATTTTTCAACATAAGGAATAATATCACTCCTCCTAATGAGTTTCAGTGCTTCCACAGCCGCCGGAAAAACAGGCCAGTTGGCATCTTGAAGTATTTCAAATAAAAAGGGTAAGCCCCTCATCTTTTGGGGATACTTCATGGCATTTATTATTTTAATCGGATTTATCCAGCAAAATTTTGTTCTAAATTTACTTAATTTAAAATAATCCTGGAGATCAATATTTTCTGCTGAAAATTCTTCGGCCAGCTCGCTTATTCTAGCCATTTCTAAATCATCATGATTGTAAATATCATACGGCTCCATAGCTAATAATTCCTTGATCATAATTTATTCCTCCTTCATATGCTACCTTTTGTTCATCAATCATGATATATTCGCGGCCACCTTTAAGCATTGAACCGATGGTATTTTGGAGACCTTTGATGGTCTTATTTTTCCATGATCTACTAAATAAATTTTCCCATTGTTTAAGTTCAACAATCACTATTTCAGGATCATTATTCTTATTTTTAACTACTACAGTATAACATACTCATTTTTCTTTTTGGTAAAAAATGTTGCGGTTTAGGTCAAATCAATATAAATGATAGACAGTCTGCCATAAAGTATTGCATGAGCAACCAACAGAACCTGCCGATCTTATTTTCTGTCAATAATAATGAGGACATATCCGATGATACACATGCCCGATCGGATATGTCCTTCATTCAAAGGGACCGCTACTACTATTTCAGTGTATCATATATTTTGTATTTTCACAATATATATTTTATAATATTCTGATACTCCTGTTTTCCGTTCCATAATATATTTGCTTTATCATCGATCTTACCTTCTTCAATGCTGTATAAAAAATATTATCCACAAACGCGGTATATTCGTCCGCCCCGCTCATACAGCAGATACTGTATTTGCCTCCCTTTGCTTCCGAGAAGCAGCCGACATCAACCCATACGCGTGCCGTGTCGCGCGGCATCAAGCGTATGATAGCGGTAATCCAGCAATTCCCAGCTGATTTCCGGAAAAGTATGGGTAAAAACCGGCAAAGCATAGATTTCCGTATCCCAGAAATAATACCCCTCGTAACCTTCCCCGGTGAGACCCTTAGCTCCCATTCCGACCTTTCCGCTCTCTACCTGCCCCCTGCATGATATGAAACAAATTAAAGCGCAACCCTTGTGACAGTGCCGTATCTCCCGTTATCTCAATATCGGGGCAAAGTATGATGAGATGGTCGAGAAGATTATCAGTCGGCGTTACTGTATCTTGCCGAAATCATTTAAGCATGTCTGCAGCAGGTGTGTAGCGGCTTTTCTTGATTCCCGTGCGGCAATGGACATTACGGCCCTTAGTACTTTTAAAAAAATCACGGGGAAACTCCGACCGAGTATAAAAACCGGAACGTGTGAGTCTAGGCCGTCAGTGGAGGGCCACTCAATCCGAACAAGTATGTATATTTCTTCATAAACTCAACGGGAAGGTGGGTCTCTCGATGCCACATTGGAAAGCGGTGATGTAATAGCACAGGATGTAAGTAATAAGGCCTACGGAATGCTGATTCTTATAGAGCCATTTGTCAAATGGGAATTATTCGATACTGAAGGAAAACTAATAACCGAGGGCATATCTTATTAAGGATTTCTGATTTCCTGTCGAAGATAATGAGGACATATCCGATGATACACATGCCCGATCGGATATGTCCTACATTCAAAGGGACCGCTACTACTTTTTCAGTATATCACATATTTCGACTTTTCACAATAACTATTTTGTAATATTCTGATAATACTGCTTTCTATGGCTTTTCATTAACGAATGTATATGGTGTAAGGCAATAAGTGTTTATTTAATATCTTTTTTCGGAACTAACGTTTTTATTATTTTCACTAGTTTAATAGGTAAAAACAGTGACATAAAATACTTGATTATTATTTTGATTTCTGTAAATCTTAGCTTAATTTTCATAATATTGGCTACAATGGTTCTTTCCATAACTATTAAAAAGACGATGACAGCAACCTTAATGGGTTATTGTTCATTCGTGATTATGAATATTTTAAATTTTATTGGT